>Ga0209800_10000052_pt1 | contig 292326 bp, 299 predicted proteins | sample Higcelweek8metaG_FD_187174 | JGI IMG/M metagenome (GOLD analysis project Ga0209800, IMG submission 187174) | Freshwater pond sediment microbial communities from the University of Edinburgh, under environmental carbon perturbations - High... | ecosystem: Environmental > Aquatic > Freshwater >...
GACGTCAATCGTCATGATTCCCCTTTGGATTCTATCTCTTTTAGGGTATGCAAAAGCGGTTCTATCCGCTATCATTGCATCCATAAGAAAAAGGATCAACTATGGACGGTAAAGAACGAAAAAATATTATGTCCGGCAAACGGGTGAGCATCGTCCTCAAAGAGGATCAATCGACGGGGAGACTGACGGAGGGGGTGGTTCGTGATATCCTCACCAAATCACCGAACCATCCTCATGGGATTAAAGTGCGGTTGATGAGCGGAGAAGTGGGACGCGTTAAAAAGGTGTTTTAGACTTACTTCTGCCGAGATAATATTCGCGCAAAAGCATCCGTATACACTTTCATACGGTTGCGTTCGCCTACGGCTACAACTTCCACAATTTTTGTCACCCCTTGCTCGACTTTAATAATAATGCGATACGTTGCATTGGCAACATATATTTTTCGATATCCGCGAAGATCTCTTCCGTCTAGGTCGTGAAGGGGAAGACTACAGGCGAGAGGATTAATTTTAAGCCGCTCGAAATAACTATCTACCTCTGCATACACATCGTCATCTAGCAGATCAAGATCCGCTACAACTTCGGAAAACAGGACGATCTCAAACAACTTTTTTCCCTCTTGCCACACGGGTAGCACGGTATTCATCGAGAGAAATTGTCCCCTTTCGTGTCCCCTCAGGATCACGCTCTGCAATCATCGCTGAAATCTCCATATCTTCTACGAGATCGGAAATCTCTTTCATCCGTTCATATTCAGCAATCGGTAAAATGACAGCTTCGGGTTTATTGTGTCGAACAATCGCAATTTTTTCTAATGTTTTATCAACCACTTTATCGATAAAACCGCCAAAACTTTTTGCCAATTCAGTTGTCCCTACGAGTTCATCTTGTGTGTATGCTATTCTCATCTTTTCCCCTATTTCGGATAAACACTCGTTAAAATCCGTATTAATACCAGTATTTTAGCACTCGTTATTTAAAAATTACTTTATTGTCCTTTTCTTTTTCATAAGCAAAGAACCAAAAGAAAATCGCCTTGCGACAAATCGCTGGCGGTCGCTTCACACTACTACGAGTGACCTTGCTCTGTGAAGTATCGCAAGGCAGAAAATAATTTGATGAAATGATTTTCGCAAAAAGCGAAAAATAGATATAAAAAATCTCCGCGATCCATTACCTAGAGCCGCTCTGGAGGCAACAGTGCCGAGAGGAGCGAGCGTTCTTGGATCGCGGTATGCTCTTTTGCTACTTTTCTGGCTAAACAGAAAAGTAGGGAAGCTTTTGCAGGAACAGAAAAAGTGATAAAGTAGCCTGTCCAATTTTCAAGATAAATTTTGTAAATCTTCTTCTAGTTCTTTAATAACTTTACTAATTTTCATACCAAACAATCTATCAATTTCACTATCACTCTTTCCGTTCAGTCTTTCTTCTCCTAAATACACCTCTAAAATTTTTCTCTTTTGAATTGTATTCATATTGTCAAAATTAACTATGTATTTATTTTTTTGAAGATTGCTTTTCGACTCAAAAAAAGCTTTTACGATACTTTTTGGTTTTATTCTAGTTGTCAATAAAAATCTATCAATTAATTTTAAAATAGTGCTATCGATTTTATGTAAAACTTCTAAATCATTGATTTGTGAAAAATAAAATAACCAACCACGACGCTCTGATTCAAAAATACATCCTGTAATACGTAAATTAATACGCCATTCTAAAATTTTCAATAATCTTGTACGTTGTAAATTATTTTTTGCTCTTTCTTGTCTATACTTATACGTTGTCAATAGTTTGACAATACTACTTTCAAACCTTTCCTTACTCGCTAATCTTACACTCGTTTTATAATTATTAAATTCATATCCAAGAAAACCAAACTGCTCACTCAAACTTCCATGACTTGATTTTGAATCATTTTCATTAAGAGGATGCACATCTAATTTATGTTCTTTTGTTTCAAAAATAATTTTATCAGCTATAGAATTTATTTGGTCAACTTTACATAAGATCAATATATCATCAACATATCGATAATACTCAATATTATCAATAGCTTTCATTTTCTTATCAATATCAGAAAAATATATCTCAGCTAAAATATTCGAAATAGAAAGTCCTTGCGGAACACCAATATCATTAATATACAGTTCTTTTTTTTTCAATGTGCTTGATGTTCCATTTTTTATAGCTTTTTCAATAAGTGATAAGATTTCTTTTTTTCGTATTTTTTTTCGTAATATTTTCATTAATAAAATATGATCAATACTGGGGTAAAAAGCGCTAATATCAATTTTAATATAACCATCAAATAAACCTGATTCAATATCCTTTTGAATATTAAAAATTTTTATTTGTGGTATTTCTAATTTAACATCATCTTGAAAAGTTTTTTGTAGTAAATCACATAAACATCTTAATGTCAAACGATCACGTAAAGTAGGTATCGAAATTACTCTCGGCTTAGATAATGCGCCTTTTGAAATCAGTTTCTGTTTATATGTTGTAAATTCATATTTTTGGTTTTTAACTTTTTTATAAATTACTTCAATATTTTCTTCTAATCGAGATTCAAAAGCTTTTTTATTGATTCGATCATTTCCAACTACACTACTTTTTGAAATTTTTGTATGATATGTAGCCTGTAAATTTTTATAAGAAAACAGTCGATTAAATTGATATGCGGCTGATGACAATCAATTACCTATCAATATAGAAAATGGCAATAAATATAAAAAAGCCAGTAATATAAATCTCGTAACTCTATATAAATAATACCAACATTCTTCTAACGCTTCAGGAATTCTTGATTTCAACCCTTTTATATTTTGCATTCGAGCATAAATATCATCAATAGTTTTATGATTATCTACTTCATCTAAAAGCTGATAATATTCTTCTTTTTGCTTTGCATCTACACTATCAATATTTTTAGTTTTCTCATAGATTTCAAGAAGTTTAACGTGATGTTTTCTTAGTTCTTGTCCACGCTCTTTAAAATTTAAGTTTGTTATTACAAGAGAAATAACTAAAATAATGACTGCTAAAATAGTCATTATTACATCACTATCATTACCCATAAAATTATTATGTTTTAATAATATTATGGACAAACAGCAGCTTACTAATGTATACCATACAAGTAAAAACTGTGAGTGAATATAATTGTCCAATAATCTATCTGACGTTCTTATTCGAGCCTTCATTGTAAACCAGACTCGGTCTGAAAATTTTTCTTGATATTCAGTTTCCATATTAATTGTTTTATCCAAAATCAATGTATTAAAGGGCAGTAGAAGTTAGGAACATTAAACATCATATTGCAAAAATATGATCTACATTTTAGTGCAAATAGCATTATTAACGCTATTATGTATTAGAATCATCAATATTACTATTGATGCGCTTTATGATTAAAGCGACTGCCCAGTGTCAAAATAGTATCTTTATTCATACACGTAAGTCAATGTATTTAAACACATGTGTTTTTCTAATCAAATTGCAAATTACTTACAACAACACTTTTCCCCGTACTATTCCTCTTCACATACTCCACTATCATCCCATGAAACCTCGCAAACGCGGCGGGGAGCTGTACCTCATCACAAGAAGTACGCACCCCCGCTTCGCACCACTCCTGCAACTCATCATAACTCTCAAACTCATATCCGAACGCATTTAACAGCCGTGCCGTATAGCTATCGACGACCATCGCGGGACGCGCACAGGCGTAACACAATATCGAATCGGCACTCTCAGGGCCGATCCCTTTTTGACTCAACAGCCACTCTCGATCTACGCTGAGGGCAAACGTCTCGAAATCGCCGAAATCGTCCATCATGACACGAGAAAGACGGATAAGATTTTTGGCTTTGGCTTTAAACAAACCGCTCGGACGGATCAGCTCCATCAATATCTCAACATCGCAATGGGCGAGAGCATCAGGTGATAAGAGTCCGTTATTACGAAGATTATCGAGAGAGATTTGAACCCGTGACCATTGGGTATTTTGGGTGAGAATGGCACCGACGACCACTTCAAAGGTTCCATACGACGGCCACCAAAGCGGCGGAGAGTTTTCGAGAAGTTTGAGGCGTTCTAATGCGCTAAATAGTTCGAAAGAGTCGGCAAGCTCCACGTTACTCTTCCACCCACGCATCGGTACGGTAAACGCGCCCGTCATCAAATATTTTGAGTTTGAACGCTTCACTGCATTTCCCCTCTTCGAGATTCATGATCGCGATTTGGAGAATCTTGCGGCATTTTTCAGGTACTTCGAACCGTCCCGATACCCCCGTGATAAACCGCTCTAACGGCACTTTCGAATCCATCCCGATAACGTTGTCGCGACAACCGCTCAAACCGATATCGGTGAGGTACGCTGTCCCTTTGGCAATCTGGAAATCATCGCTCCCCACGTGGGTATGGGTTCCGATAATACCGCTCACCTCTCCCGATAGTAACATCAACATTGCCCGCTTCTCACTAGAAGCTTCGGCATGAAAATCGAGGAAGATATGCTCCACCCCGTCGTTTTTGAGACTTGCAACAGTGTCACGGGCACATCGAAAGGCGTTATCGACATACGGCATCCCGTAATGCCCCATGATGTTGAGGATGGCAAGTTTCTCTCCCGCGACGTCGAAGATACGGCACCCCGTCCCTTTGACCCCATCGGGATAGTTATGAGGACGCAGAAGCGGTAAAGAGTCCAACAGCGGGAGGATCTCTTTTTTATCCCACGTATGATTTCCGCCGCTCATGCAGTCGATCCCCATCCCTAACAACTCTTGGGCATTTTTCATCGTCACCCCGAAACCGTGCGAAGCGTTTTCGTAGTTGGCGATGACGAAATCGATATCGTGTTCGCGTCTGAGCTTCATAAGATGCTCTTTGATCATCATCCGTCCCGGACGGCCGACGATATCTCCGATAAAAGCTATTTTCACTCTTTCTCCTCTTTTAGATCCTCTCTAAGCTCTGCACTTCTTTGTCGAAAATTCTCACTGTCTCCGTAATCGAAGAATTTTTTATAATTGTTATGCATAAATTTGACCCGCGTAGCATGGCGTATCGGACACCAGTATTGTTCGGTGCGACCGGCGATTTCGCTGATGTAACCCATCAGTCCGTTAAAATAGCTGCAATACAGACAGTTGAGTTTTTCGATACTGTTGAGATACGCCAGACGATGGCGGTCGATGATGATGTAATCACTTCGTTTAACTTTTGTAATCTTATAGATCGGGAAGCATATCCATTGGTAGAGGCTCACGAAACCGTCCAATATTACTGCGGGGATCAACACCGACCAGATGATCGGGACACTCAACAGATGTAAAATGGGGGTTGTCGCCAGATAACGAAGCAACCCCTCACGATCATGCCGATACGAAGCGAGAATCTCTTCCCGTTTTTTTGTAATTTCACAGGTAAATTTTTCATATTCCTGCTGGAGTTCTAGTTCTAGCTCCGATTCGAGTACTTTGATCTTTGCGACGAGCTCGTCGATCTTTTGGTGTTCCATCTCGAACCTTTGCATAATATGGTGAAACTATACTATAACTGACCTTACGCACTTTAGTTTAACGGGTAAATTGGGGATCTAAAAGGGGTTATGGTGTATAATTTCCGATTAAAATTTAAAACAAAGCACACCCATTCTATGCACAAATCGATCCTCAAATCTCTTTTACTACTCGGTACTATTTTCGGCAGTTATGCAATGGCAACCGAATTACCGAATCCCTGCAGTCGCGATCAAAACCCAAACGAATTTACCGTCCTCAGTTATCATGAAATCGCCGATAAAAGCGAGACTCTCGATTCAACCTATGCGGTCACTCCGTCTCACTTTGAAGAACAAATCCATTGGTTGATAAATGAGGGTTATCACTTTATCAGTATCAACGATATTTTGGCGTATCGAAAACACGCAAAACCTTTACCTAAAAAAGCCGTTTTAATGACGTTCGATGATGGCTATCAATCGGTGTATGCGAATGCCTATCCGCTCATCAAAAAATATAAAATTCCCGTTGTCATCGCATTGGTCGGCAGTTGGATGGAAGCCAACAATACGGTAAATTTTGACGGGCAAATGATACCGCGCGAGAAGTTCCTCAGCCAAGCGGAGATTAAAGAGATGGTGGGCAGCGGGTTGGTAGAGATCGGCAGTCACAGCTACTTTTTACACAAAGGGATTCAAGGTAATCCGCAAGGGAATATGCAGCCGGCCATGATCACGCGCCAGTGGCTAAGTGATAAAAAAAGGTATGAAGATGAGAAAGCGTATCGACAACGGATCACTAACGATCTCTCGGAAAATAACCGCTTTTTAAAAGCGTATACGGGGCAAAAACCCCGTGTAATGGTTTGGCCTTATGGGTATTACAATAAAGCCTCACGTACCATCGCAGAGCATTTGGGAATGGAGGTCGGATTAACCTTGGATGATGGGAGCAATACCAAGCTCACCCCTTTATGGGGACTTCGACGGATATTAATCGATAAAACCATGACCCTCAAAGAGTTAGAGCAAAACATCCGCTCACGCAATGCCAATTTGATCGATAATGACAGAGCGACCAAAGCGGCGCATATCGATTTGGATTATATGTACGATCCCGATCCTGCACAGCAAGAGAGAAATTTGGGTGATTTACTCGATCGGATCAAGAAACTGGGGGTTAACACGGTCTATTTACAAGCTTTTGCCGATCCAGATGGCAACGGTGCGGCCGATTATGTCTATTTCCCAAGCCGCCATATTCCGATGCGTGCCGATCTGTTTAACCGCGTAGCGTGGCAAATCGTAACCCGAACACAAGTGAAACGTCTGTATGCATGGATGCCGATGATGGCGTGGCAACTCCCTAAAAACCATCCGGCTGCCCAAGATACCGTAGTGACGTTACAAGTCGATCCAACCCATCTCAACATGGGCTATCCGAGACTCTCGCCGTTTTCTTCCAAAGCGCAAAAAGCTATCAAAGAGATCTATGAAGATTTGGCCGTATCACCCCGCATTGACGGCATATTGTTTCATGATGACGTCACATTATCCGATTATGAAGATGACAGCAAAGCGGCTCGCAAACAGTATAAAAAATGGGGGTTGGCACCGAGTGTGACTAAAATTCGAGCAGATAGAGCCCAGTACGAAAAATGGAGTAACCTAAAAACAGACCATTTAGACGGTTTTGCGATGCAACTGGCGCAGATCATAAGAGATGCTCATCCGGAGGTAAAAACGGCCCGTAATTTATACGCTCAAGTGGCACTCAACGAATACGCCGAAGAGTGGTATGGACAAGGTTTGAGTGAGTCGATCAAACGATACGACTACACTGCCATCATGGCAATGCCGTATATGGAACAAGCCGATAATAGCGGGGAGTTTTATGATAAAATTGTTGCACGGGTAAAGCAAGAAGAGTGTGGGCTTGAACGCACCGTAATGGAACTTCAAACAGTGAATTGGAGAAAAAACGATGAACCGATCTCATCAGGGGAACTGTATGATACGATAACCCATTTGTACGGATTAGGAGTTCATCATATGGCCTATTATCCCGACAGCGTATTTAAAAACATCCCTGATGCCGACACCATCAAAAAAGCTTTTGGACAAAAACCGGTCTATATGCATACACCGATACTCAACAATACTATGCTACGCAAATAAGAAGGATTCACCCTTATGACTTTCGACATATTTTGGCATTCACTCTGGCACGTAGTACTGGGTTATGTTTTTTATTATCCCCTCTTTATGTCTAGTTTATGGATCATCGGAGCAATCTTTTTTTATTACAAAAATGAAAAACCTTATCTCAAAAATATCATTCCCCCCCTAAGAGACAAAGAGAGCTGGCAAGGGGTAAGTATTTTAATCCCTTGCTACAATGAAGGGCAAAATGCAATCGAAACCATCACCTATGCTCTTAACGTGGAATATCCCGAATTTGAAGTAATCGCGATTAATGACGGCAGCAAAGATAATACTTTAGAAATATTGGTCGAGTTGGCAAAAACCAACCCGAAATTAAAAGTGGTTAACTTAGCTGAAAATCAAGGCAAAGCATTAGGTCTTCAAGCGGGTGCCTTAATGGCTAAGCATGAGTATTTAGTGTGCATTGACGGAGACGCCTTGCTCGATAAATATTGTCTCTACTGGATGGTCAAACATTTTATCCGCTACCCTCAAGTTGCCGCCGTAACGGGTAACCCAAGAATACGAAATCGGACAACGTTATTGGGGAAAATTCAGGTGGGTGAATTTTCTTCTATTGTGGGGATGATCAAACGTGCCCAGCGCAGTTTTGGACGGATATTCACTGTTTCGGGTGTCATCACAGGGTTTAGAAAAGCGGCCGTACATGAGGTGGGCTACTGGAGTCCCGATATGCTGACGGAAGATATCGATATTACATGGAAGCTGCAACGCAACGGTTGGGATGTCCGCTTTGAACCTCGCGCATTGGTATGGATTTTGATGCCGGAGACATTGAGAGGGCTATGGAAACAACGCCTCCGTTGGGCTATGGGCGGGGTTCAAGTGATGCTGAAAAATTTTAAAGTTTTATTCTCACATAAACAAACCCATCTTTGGGGTCTCATGACTGAACTTATGTTAAGTACGCTGTGGGCGTATAGCATGGCATTGGTTTTTTTAGTCTGGTTTATCAGTTTATTTGCCCCTATCAATTATTTAATGCCTCAGCAATCTCCTATTTTGCCTGACCAAAGCAGTGTCATTTTAATCGGTGCTTGTTTAATACAATTTGCGGTCAGCAAATGGTTGGACGGTCATTATGATGAAGGTTTGGGTAAAAATTATTTTTGGATGATTTGGTACCCTTTTGCCTATTGGCTACTGAATCTTTTTACCGCCGTAACGGCTTTCCCAAAAGTTTTATTCAGTAAAAAAGGTCGTGCCCGATGGGTCAGTCCCGATCGCGGTGCACATCAACAGTTGGAGAAAAAAATCTAAGATGTCTATGGAAACTTTAATTATCAACAAACGTCGTGAATTACCGAAAACCAAACGGCTGGTTTGGGATATCATAACTTTTTTACTGTGGGTCGGTTTTATCTATTTATGGAAACCTCTACTGATCGTTTTTTACGGAATCCTTACGTTGAAAGTACCGCCGGAAGAGATATCGGGTTGGATTTACGATAATATTCACAGCGTAACGTTCGAGCATGCACTGTTCATGTTAATCACAACGCCTGTGGTTCTCTTTATACTCTCCAGACTGAATAGACATCAAGCACCAAGTCTCCATTTGATTTATACCTCAAATGATTACTCAAACTATTTTAAAGTAGATGATACCCATTTGCAAACGTGTGTGGAGAGCCAATTGGTGACGGTTCACCATGATCATCTTGGACATATCATCCGTTTAGAGAATAAAATTACCCTCAATAACCAATGAATACACCGCTCAAATATCTTTCCCACTACAGCCAAGAGATACGTTCACAGGTACAAACCCTGATCGATAGCCGTATGCTCGGTGAACACCTTTTACTCAAATATCCCGACACCCATCCGTACAATACCGATAAAACTCTTTATGAGTACGTCATGGAGATTAAAAATACCCATTTTCGGAGTTCCGCCCCTATCTCCAAAGTACTCTATGACACCAAAATCCGTGATCTAAACTCAGCACTCGGAACCCACACGTTCGTTTCACGGGTACAAGGGGGAAAACTCAAAGCCAAAAATGAGATTCGGATATCGCATCTGTTTAAAAAAACACCTGAGCCGTTCTTGCGAATGATTGTCACCCATGAACTCGCCCATCTCAAAGAGAAAGAGCATAACAAAAGCTTTTATAATCTCTGCACTCATATCGAACCGCAGTATCACAGAATCGAATTTGAAGTAAGGCTCTATCTCACCCACCTCGATTTGTTCGGTGAACTTTATTCGAGTACCAACTCCACCAAAACTTCATAATGTACGGTGTGCGGAAACATATCAAACAACTGAACGCGTCGAACGCTATAACCGCTTAACGATTCCAAATCTTTAGCCAAACTCATCACATTACAGCTCGAATAGAGTATCCGTTCACTACTGACGCGGATTAGCCATTTGCAGATTTGTTCTCCCAACCCGCGGCGAGGAGGATTCACGATAATAAGATCCGGTTTTTCTCCGGAAGTAGCGCTAAACGTCGCCGTATCAAGGGATTCGAAACGAAGATTACTCATCTCTAACTGAGCCGCAGAATCGCGAGCGCACTCTATCGCTTCGGGCTCGATTTCGATCCCGACGATATGCCGCTCCGGTGCGGTGCAATGCAATGCAAAGCCCCCTACCCCGCAAAAAAGATCCCAAAGAATTTTCGGTTTGCTCTCATCTGCCCACTCAGCGGCAGTTTTATAAAGTTGTTCCGCGACATCGGGATTGGTTTGGAAAAAACTTTTAGGACGGATGAAAAGGGGGATACCGTTAAATCTCTCTTCCAAACGGTGCTGTTCCGTGAAAAATATCTCTTCCTCCCCTTCCAAAATCGCCATATGTACCGGTTGTATATTGGCGGTAACCACTTTTAATTCCGGCGCCCGTTTCAATAAATCATCCAAAGAGTTTTCCAATCTAGAAATAATGCCGTGAGAGCGGAGAACGAAACGGATCATCATCGTATTGTTCGATTTGCTACGGGTAAGGAGAACGTATTTCAACTCCCCTTTTCGCAAACGTACATCATATCCTTTTACCCCGAGTTCTCGGAGCCACTCTTGGACGGTGTGCAATACCTTCTGCATACTGATATCGTACAACGGGCACTCAATCAGACTGACCTCTTCCGAGAGTCCCAAAACCACCCCCTCTAAAGTAGGAGTAGCCACCATTTTGGCTTTGTTTCGGAATCCTTTGATCGGTGATGTAGCCGGTTTAAGCCACACTTCCGGCTGATATCGATTGAGAAGTGCGTGTAATTGATCACTTTTAAGTTTCAGCTGCTCGGCATAATGGTAGTCGATCCAACCGCACGAATGGCAAAAATGGGCATCAAAATAGGAACAAAAGCTCATTAGACCCCTTTTGGTTTTACGTTGCGAAGATAGTGTAACACGGTTCCAATCAGATCATCATCGTCTTTGCTCTTACTTTGTAAGGTCTCCTTGGTGCCGCTTTGGTACTCAATGGTGATGTTTTGGTTGTAGTTACTCACCATTTTTATTTTCTTTTCGATACAAAGGAGTTTAATCACCATGATCTCAAAAAACTGTTTTGTTGGGGTATCGGGTTTACCGAAACGATCCCCTACCTCCTCTTCAATCTCATAAATCTCACTTGGTGATTCACACTGACTGAGACGACGATAAAGCTCAAGTCTCAGGCGATCTTCACTCACGATCTCATCGCTGATAAAGGCACTGACGGTGAGTTTGATATCCACTTTAGCACGTACGGCCGTCGTTTGGTTGGTGAGGATTTTAATCGCATCCTCCAACATCCGCAGATATAACGAATATCCGATGTTTTTGATGTGACCGCTTTGGGCATCTCCGACGAGATTCCCTCCGCCGCGGATTTCGAGGTCGTGATGTGCCAACATCGAACCGGAGCCTAAGAAAGAGTTTGACTCTAACGCCACGAGCCGTTTTTTCGCCTCTTCGGTGAGATGCTCTTTATCATCCACGATGAAATAGGCATACCCCTCGGTATGGCCCCGTCCGACCCGACCACGCAGCTGATGCAGATCCGCCATCCCGAAACGATCCGCCCCGTCGATAATCATTGTATTGACCGTCGGCATATGGATACCCGATTCGATGATGGAGGTGGCCAGAAGGACATCGTATTCGCGGCCCGCGAACTTGGCGAGTTCATCCTCGGTCTGGGTTGCACTGATCTGGGAGTGGAGGATGAGGATACGCAGATCGGGGAGGATCGCTTTAAGCTCGCCCGATTTAATAATCATCGAATCGATCGAGTTATGGACGTAGAACACCTGACCGCCGCGTCGAAGTTCGCGCAGTATCACCTCTTTTATCAGTTTCTCATCGTAATTTTTCACAAACGTCCGTACCCCCAAACGCTCACTCGGAGGGGTGAGGAGTTCGGACATCGTTTTGATTGAGCTGAGGGCTTGATTGAGACTGCGGGGAATCGGTGTCGCACTCATACTGAGAAGATGGACGTTTTCATAGAGTGATTTGAGTTTCTCTTTTTGTTTCACCCCGAATTTGTGCTCTTCATCAATAATGACGATCCCAAGTTTCGAACAGCTCACCCCAAACAGAGCGTGGGTTCCGACGACACAATCGAGTTCCCCCGCTTCAAGCGCTCGCAATGTTGCCGTTTTTTCTTTGGCACTGACGAAACGATCCAACTTCGCAATCCGTAGTCCAAAAGGGGCAAGGCGTGCTTTAAGCGATTGAAAATGCTGGGAACTGAGCAAGGTTGTCGGAACGACAAGGAGCGATTGGTATCCCCCTTTTGCAGCGGCGAAAATGGCATTCATCGCCACCTCGGTTTTGCCGAAACCGACATCACCGCTGAGGAGACGATCCATAATCTGACCCGAAGAGAGATCGCGAATGATAGAGCTAATCGCGCTCGCTTGATCGGGGGTGTAATCAAAACCTGCGGCGGCTTGAAATCGATCCAATTCTCCCCCGTCGACATTAATGACCGAAGCTTTGATAAGAGCACGACTTGCGGCAATCCCCACAATCTCGGAGGCGATTTCGAACAATCGCGCTTTAACCGACTCTTTGAGTTTACCGAAACTCCCTTTTCCGAGACGATCGAGTACGGGAAGACTCCCTGAAGCAATATAGCGATCAATAGCATCGAGATTTTCGACGGGGAGAAGAAGTTTATCATCCCCCATGTATTTGATCACGACGAGATCTTTGATTCCGCCTAGAATCTCCGCCTGCTCGATTCCGACGAAAATCCCCACCCCGTACTCTTCGTGAACAACGTAATCACCCACTTTGAGATCATCAAGGAGGATGGAAGTACGGCGGCGGCGACGCTTTTTCTCATGGCGGTTGAGAGAGAGAATAATCTCATCGGGACCGATCAGGTTAAGGACGATCCCTGAGGTTTTTACCGTGATCCCTTTGAGCTCAAATATCCCCGCTGCTTTGAGCTGCGTGTCGCTTGCGGCAATAAGGGTGAACTTTTTGTTTTTGTGGACGCTTCGAAGGGTCTCTAAATTTCCCCCGCCTAATGGCGTGTACTTCTCTGACTCGCTAAGGATATCGACTTCTAGCCGTTCGCGCGGCAATGTCGGCTGATTAAGACCGTAGGCTTCATCGAGAACGCTTTTCATCTCACGGATACGCGCAACCCTCTTCCCTTCGCACAAATCAATACCGTGTTCTCCTAATACCCAGAATCCGAGAGAGGCGATGTCTTTCACAAAACTGTCACTTTGCGCCTGAGCTATCGCTTTTTCGAAATGTTTGTACTGCTGTGCATCAAGAGAGAAAAAAGCACTGCTCACTTCGATCGAAACCAGCTCCTCTTTATCGGTACGTTGTGTCTCAACATCGAACGCTTTGATCTCCTCCACCTCATCATCAAATAGGCTGATGCGGTACGGATTGGGTTGATTCGGAACGTAGATATCGAGGATATCGCCGCGATGAGATACCTCCCCCTCCATCTCCACCATATCGACAAAGGTGTAGCCCCAATGGATCAGCTTCTCTTTAAATGTGCCCAAATCGATCCGTGATGCAAACTCAATGGTCTCGCTTTGAAGCAAAGAGGGATTAGGGAGCGGAAAGAGGAGCGTTTTTACAGGGGAGATGATGAGCGGTTTTTTACTCGCTGCGTAATAGATTCGAAGTGCGGCAAAAAGGGCAAATAACTCTTCACTAAAGGGGCGTAAATCGTCCATATAGGTCGCACGAAAATCGGGCAATACAATATGAGGAATATCCAAAAAGGTGGATACATCACTGAGTTCCGATGCCTCTTTCGCATCCTCACAGAGGAGAATTTCAGGCCGATTTTTCGGGTTGTTTTTTAGGTACTCATACCATCGTGCTTGTGACATTCATCCTCTTTAAAAACGTTTCGGCTACGCTGAACGAGCCAAAGACTAGATATTCTTGTTTACTGTTAATTTCGTCAAATGACCGATATGGAAGATGCAATTCATCCAATACCGATTCGAGCAGATCTCTCTGCACAATCCGCCCCTCACTCACCTCGATAATCTCAACCGATTTGATGATCGGTGCTAATATGCTCAAAATTTCGCGGTAATCTTTATCCCCATAAGTGTTATAAATGAGGGTTACTTTTTTTCCACTAAAATTTTGGGCTATCGACTCTGCCGCTAAAGCGTTATGCCCGACGTCCAACGTAATATTCGAAGCTATACGGCTCAAACGTCCAAATAGGGCTTTCTGATCAAACAGTGTTTCACTCGCCTCAAATCCCAACATCTCATACGCCGCCATTGCCAACATCAGATTATCGCGTAAATAGTCGCTGAGAGAGTTTTTTGTGGCAAGGAGCAATGCAGACGCTTCAATATTCGGAGTCAAACACTCTGAAAGGGTATAGAGCTTGCACCCTTTTTCACCTGCAATGGTACGCGCAATACACTCAACATCAGAGTGTTTTTGTTTTCCAAGTAAAGCAATGCTTTGCATACTTCGCAATTTGGTCGTTGCGATGGAATCGATAGTGTTTCCTAAAAATGCGGCATGGTCAAAATCAATGGGGGTAAAAATACTCAGAACCTTATCAAAAACAGCGGTCGCATCATACTCACCGCCCAAACCCGCCTCACATACGACGTAATCGCACCCCTCATACACCACCATCGCGAGCAGTGTCGTATATTCAAAATAACTCAATGATTCGGCGATTTCCGTAGATAAGAGATCCAAAAGCTTTTGGTGGGCACGCTCCAATACCTCATCGCTTACCTCTGATCCGTCCAACCATATCCGCTCATTAAAGCGGAGAATATGAGGTGACGTGTAGTGCCCTACTCTCTTGCCTGATCGATGCAACGCATTTGCTAAAAACCTTCCGGTTGAACCTTTGCCGTTGGTACCGACGAGATGAATCATCTTTGGACTAGGTAAAAACCGTACAATCGTTCGATACGCTTCTGGAAAGCGTTCATAATCAATAACGTCGTAAAAAAGAGGCTTGTGTGCTAAAAAATCATTCAGTCTCATGCAGGCTCTACGCGGTTTCGCCCTTTACGCTTAGCATCATAGAGACGCTCATCCGCACCGTTTACTAATGCCTTGAGAGAGGGATAATCGCTGCGCTGTGCAAAGCCGATACTTATACTGACTGCAATCCGCTGTCCCTGATACATAAAATGGGCTTGCTCGACGTGTGCTCTAACTTTTTCACAAAATACTTTGGCACCGGAGAGATCGGTTTCTCCCAAAATCGCCATAAATTCTTCTCCGCCGTAACGCCCTACCACATCACTGGTTCTTGCTTCTAATTTTAGAATTTTTGCAAATGCGATCAATACCGCATCCCCCGCTTCATGCCCATAGGTATCATTAACCGCTTTGAAATGGTCCAAATCAAGCATGGCAACACAAAAGGAATGACCGTGGCGCTCATACTCCGCTTCTTTTAAACTCAAATGCTCTTCTATTGCACGTTTATTAAAAAGTTTCGTTAAAAAATCTTCTCGGGATGCTTGCGTTGCTTGCGCTAGCTCAACTTCAAGCGTCGCAATCTTTTTCCCCATCTGAACCACTTTTTCATTGTGGATTTTCAAATCTTTGCTGAGGACCTCGACTTTTTCTTCCAACGTACTTGCAATCGTATAAAGACGCTTGTGCGCCGTTTTAAAGTCGGTCGGTTTATTGCTCTCTAACGCTTCAAGATCACGTTTTACCTCTCGAATTTCACTGCTGGAATTTTCACTCCGTTCAATCAGCTCAATCAGTTGCGCCGAGAGTTTTTCGAGGAGTATATCAAGGGCATTCACCATCTCTTCAACGCTACGTTTATCCAAAGCGATTCGCATGGCAATCGCGATTTTAAGCTCTTTTTCGCACTCATCACTTGCAATATATTCAGGATTATCACTCAGTTTTTGTGTGAGTTCAATCGTTGCATTGTCCATTGTAGGTGCGATAGAGGGAACCAATGAAGAGACCAGTAACCGGATGGTTTTATCGTAATCCACCCCTTGATCTGTACTTTTATGGAGATTAAGACCTTCGATAGTGCGTCGTAAATTTGCCGAATCGACAGGGCCGAAATGGGTTAATTTCATTAAAAAAGAGTCATCATATACGGTTAGGAAGTTTGCCCATGCCTGTTTGAGCAGTTCAATCTGAGTTGAACCCCCTTGGGATTCTAAAATCGTGATTGTTTTTTTAGCCAATGCCGAGGCGTCCGGATTGTGGAGTAAATCGATACTTTGCGCCATCTTCTTCGCCAGAGCACTGAGGAGTTCGACTAATACCGTCGCTTCGTTCGGATTCATACGGCTAAGTTTAGAGATTAAAAAACGGATAAGTTCAGCCGTTGTTCTAACACGGTATTGTTTTATCTCTTCGGCAGTTTTTTTATCAAACAGAGATACATAACGATCAATTCCACTACAATCTTCAACCGCAAAACCTGCTTTTTTCGCTTCAGAACAAAACGTTTCGGCATAGACATCGGGAGTCCACGTTTTCCCCTCTGCTTTCAGCTTTTCGACCGTGTTTCGAACAATCTGATGGATGGTCATTATTACCCCTTATTTCGAGTTCGCACCCTGTGCCGCAATTTGTGCAACAAAAGCATCAATCCCTTTTTGCGCCCCTTGGCGTATTGCTTCAAATCGGGCCTGATCACTTATAATCGCATTCGGTTCGATTTCAAAATCATACATCCCCTTGGTAGAGTAGGTCTGTGATTTCTCTTCCGATGTGCGGATAATTGACATGGTTACCGTCGTACGATAGGTAATTACATATCCATCCGTATCATAGCGAAGCGGTGTGAACGAAACACTCCCTATCGATATTTTCAAATGTGTTTTTGCCGTATTTTTAGGAACGAGTGCCGTCCTGAATTTTGTAATGACCGCCGTATCCACAGCATCTTTGATAATCACCGTATTTTGCGGGTCCTCCATTGAGACAACCACTTCGGTACTGACGCTCTCACCTACAATATTTTTTGCATAATGACTGGCGGGCTGATAGCCGCATCCGCTGAGGAGAATTAATGCGCTCAGTATCCAATACTTCATAATTACCCTTTTATCACGAGGTTCACAAGTTTACCCGGAATGACAATCGCTTTGAGTATCTCTTTCTCTTCGATCCATTTCTCTACGGCAGCTTTTGCGATCTCAATAATCACCTCTTGAGATTCATTCACTCCGACCTCAATCGTAGCGCGATTTTTACCGTTGATCGAAACGCCCAAAGCTACACTATCAACTTCAAATACCTCTTCGCGTACCACTTGAATACCGAAATTATTCCCGCCGAAAAATTCAGTTGAGAGTTCCCAGCATAAGTGAGGGACAATAGGCTCCATCACAGAGGTAAGAATCCAGTACCCTTCCGTCCAGACATCGCGGTTGGTTTGTTCGTTCAACGCATTCATCGCTTCCATAACACCGGCAATCATCGTGTTAAAGGTGTGACGCTCACCGTAAACCTCTTGAGCCCGTTTTAATGCTTCGTAAACTTTTTTACGAGCATTTTTCTCTTCTTTAGAGAGGGTAGTATGATCGATCATCGGTAAGCGGTCGGTAACATTGACATATTGACTTCGATCGGCAAACCGTTTGAGAAAACGATATGCCCCCTCTACCGCACTGTCATTCCACTCCAACTCTTGAGTCGGAGGTGCAGCAAAGAGGATAAAGAGTCGTGCCGTATCGGCACCGTATTTCTCTATCAACGCCCCAGGGTCGACCGTATTTCCTTTGGATTTCGACATCTTTGCCCCGTCTTTGAGCACCATACCCTGTGTTAAGAGATGCTCAAACGGCTCATCTGAACTGACGTATCCCAAATCACGAAGCATTTTGGTAAAAAATCTCGCATACAATAGATGCAAGATCGCGTGCTCGATCCCGCCGATGTAGTGATCGACTCCCATCCAGTAATCGAGCGCTTGCTTATCAAATGCCTCTTTAAAATCGTTTTTGACCGTATAACGGAGAAAATACCATGACGACTGGATAAAAGTATCCATCGTATCGGTTTCACGAAGGGCCGGTTTACCACATTTCGGACACGTACAATGTTTCCATGTAGGATGATGTTCCAGCGGATTTCCCTCACCGTTGATCACCACATCTTCAGGAAGTGCGACCGGAAGATTACCTTTATCCTCAGGGACGATTCCGCAGCTCTCACAGTGGATAAACGGAATCGGTGCACCCCAGTAGCGCTGACGGCTGATTCCCCAATCTTTAAGACGAAAGTTGATCACTTTTTTCCCGAGTTTATTCGCTTCAAAATAATCCATGATAGAGGCTTTTGCGGTGACGTTATCTAAGGCACTAAACTCTGCACTATCACGGAGTATTCCCGTTTCAGTATACGCACACCCGCTCGGCAATTCTCCCTCGGATGGGAAAATAACCGCTTTGATCGGAAGATTATATTTCGTCGCAAATTCATAATCGCGATCATCATGGGCAGGAACCGCCATAACTGCACCCGAGCCGTAATCGGTGAGGACAAAATTCGCCACCCATACCGGAACTTTTGCCCCCGTTAGAGGGTGGATGACATTGATCCCGAGTGCCACCCCCTCTTTTGGACTCGTCGCACGGTCACGTGCACTGACACGCTGCATCGCTTTGATCGCATCGCTTGTCGCTTGATCGAGTAAACCGAATGAGAGCATATGACGAACAATCTCGTGTTCCGGTGCGAGAGCGGCGTAGCTCACCCCGTAAATCGTATCGGGACGGGTCGTAAAGACATCGAAACTTTGATAAACAGCTCCAAGTTTTGCCTCACTCTCATCGTCGAGTTTAAACGCGAACTCCAAACCATACGATTTTCCGATCCAGTTCTCCTGCATCGTCAAAACCTGTTTCGGCCATTTTCCCTCGAGAGTTTTAAGCGATTCGAGAAGTTCTTCGGCATAATCACTGATTTTTAGATAGTACTGATACATCTCTTTTTGTACGATAGGGGTTCCGCATCTCCAGCATCCGCCGTCAACCACTTGTTCATTCGCTAAAACAGTCAAATCATGCGGACACCAATTCAGAAATCCCTGCTTACGATACAACAATCCCTTGTTGAACATATCGATAATGAAACCCTGTTCGAATGCCGTATATTCAGGATTCGAGGTCGCAAATTCTCTATCTTCCGAAAACGAAAGTCCTAATCCCGCAAGCTCACCGCGCATCGTAGCGATGTTTTCATAGGTCCATTTTTTCGGATGAACGCCGTGTTTGATCGCCGCGTTCTCTGCGGGCATACCGAAACTGTCCCATCCGATCGGATGAAGAACATTAAATCCCTGTTGGCGATAGTATCGGGCAAATGCATCACCGATAGTGTAGTTACGAACGTGTCCCATATGGATACGCCCGGATGGGTATGGGAACATGCTAAGAACATATTTTTTGGGTTTTGAAAAATCATTTGAGGGTTCATACGCTTTGGTTGTACTCCAAGTCTTCTGCCACTTGGCTTCAATCGATGCGGGGGTGTAATTCAAAAAAAACTCCTAGTTTATTATAAGACGCTTTCTCTCTGTAAAGCAAAGGCTCTTTTGAAAAAAAGCCTATTCGTAATTCTCTTTAGCCTTGGCACTCTCTATAAATACCATTACAATTGAAAAGAGGTTGGCAATCAATGCACCGATAGCCAATGACATTGCCCATGTTATATTACCGACAACTTCCATGTAGATGAATGCAGGGATCAAATGCAAATCCGCAACCAAAGAGGCAGCCAATAACTCTGCCGCCAGGAGGTTACGAACCCCTAATTTCAAAATCGTTGAAATCAAATTCAAACTTGCCGCTACAAAAAGCATAATCGATGAATGATCGTATAAAAACCCCGCAACCGAGGTTAAGCTCATCAGTGTGAAAAAAACATAAACTACTTTTCCCCAATCCATACCTTGCTCCTTTTAAACTATACCTTGTTCGAACTGAGCACGTAAACGCTCTTTTTCCGCTTCACGCGCCGCCTTTTCCGACAGTTTAGCACGATACGTTTTAAGATTGAACCCGAGTGTTTCTAATAAAGGGGATGCAACAAAAATCGAACTGTACGTCCCTACTGTTACCCCTACTAGCAACGTATATGCAAACGTATGAATTATCTCTCCGCCAAATATATACAACGTCACTAAAACGATAAATACGGTTAAAGAGGTCAACACCGTTCGAGAGAGTGTTCGCGTAACCGAATCATCAATAATGTCATTGACGGTTTTAGCAGAGGAATCGCTTATCTCTTCACGAATACGGTCAAATACGATAATCGTATCATTGATCGAATATCCTAAAATTGTCAGCAATGCAGCAATAACATCAAGATTAACATCTAACCCTGCAAGTGAAATAGCACCTATCGCAATTGTCAAATCATGTGCTAATGCCAATACGGACGCAACAGCAAAACGCCACTCAAATCGGAATGCAACATAAATTAAAATACCGATAATGGCGAAAGTCAATGCCATAATCCCTTTTTCACGAAGTTCGCTCCCCACTTTTGCCCCGACGATATCAACACGTCGAATTTCAAACTTCCCTGTCCCTTGAAGCTGTTCACGAGTAATATCACCGATATCTTTCGTAACACTCTCGGAACTGTTTTTCAGACGGATAACCACCTCATCGGGAGAACCGAATTCATTAATACTTGAGCCTTCAAAAATAGGACTAAGCGAAAGCTTTTCACGCATTTCGTCAATAGGTGCTTTCGTGTCGTATTTGACTTGAATAATGGTACCGCCGGCAAAATCGATACCGAAATTAAGCCCTTTTGTAAAAATCAATACCAACGAAGCAATCACAAGCAATGAAGAAATAGCCATCGCTATTTTCGATTTGCCCATCAAGCCGATAGGCTTGCTATATCGAAAGAGTTCCATCAATTACTCCGTTTCACGCCAAACCATTTGGCGGTATCTTTGGATTTTTCAATACGGTCTTGTAACATAATATAGATTCCGTGCGTACCTAAAATTGCCGTTAACATCGAAGCTAAAATACCGATACTGATCGTAATTGCAAACCCTTTGATCGCACCCGTACCATAAACATACAAGGCAATCGCAGCAATCAAGGTTGTAATATTGGAATCGGTAATCGCACGCATTGCATTTTCATATCCAACTTCAATCGCACGTTTCACCGAAGAACCTTCCGCTAATATTTCGCGTATTCGCTCATTAATAATAACGTTAGAATCGACTGCCATCCCTACGGTGAGGACGATCCCCGCCATACCCGGCAATGTCAATGTGGCACCGAAAAGTGCCATAACCGCAACAATCAGTAAAATATTGACGACTAACGCAATATTAGCGATCACACCGGCACGTCGGTAATAAACCATCATAAATAAAACAACCAGTCCGAAACCGGATATTAAGGCAAGCATACTGGCCTTGATACTATCGGCTCCAAGGCTTGGCCCAACCGAGCGTTTTTCCATCATATAAATCGGTGCCAGCAATGCCCCTGAGCGTAGTGCAATCGCCAAATCGTTCGCTTCGGCGGTCGTATAGTTCCCGCTGATTTGTCCGCTTCCACCGCCGATCCGTTCGTTGATCACCGGAGCAGAGTACACTTTGCCATCCAATACGATCGCGAGGCGTTTGCCGACACTTTTACCCGTAAAATCACCAAAAATCTGCGCCCCTTGGGCATTGAGTGAGAAGTTGATCACCGGACGATTGTTTTGATCGTATCCGACTTGCGCATCGGTCAACATTGTCCCATCCAAAATCGGGATTTCATTGACCAAATGTTTCATCTGCGGCTGAAGTGCATCTTCGAGGACTCTATCCCCGTAGCTTGCCGCTTCTGCCTCAGTTATATCATTAACTCGCATAGAGCGATCTTCATCCACTGCCATCAGCTCTAACTTCGCTGCACGGGAGATCAACTCGCGTGCACGTTGCTCTTCTTCAGGAGTTTTTATCCCCGGAAGCTCGACGAGAATTTTATCAATCCCTTGTTTCGCAACCGTCGGTTCCGCCAATCCAAACTGATCAAGACGGTTACGGATCGTCTCAATAGCCTGATCCACCGCTTGAAGTTTGAGTTTCTCAACCGCTTCAGGAGTAATAGATACGGTATATTTTCCGCCAGAAGCATGGACTACGCTCCCCTCAATCGTTTTGAGCTGTTCATCCATAACCGTTGCATCATCACTATCAAGAAGTTCAAATACAACTTTCTCTTCCCGAACGCTGATCCCTTCGATTAAAATATCATTACGCTCGGCAAAATGTTTAATTCCCGAAGCGATCGATTTGATCTGAGAATTGACCGCTTCTTCGGTTTTAACCCCTAAAAGCATGTGCAATCCACCCTGCAAATCAAGTCCGAGAGTAATCTTTTTCCCCTCACCGCTTTGCGTGAATGAAGGGAGAGAAAATACCAGACCGAATACGGTAGCGAGTATCAGTAAAATGACGCGATAATTAAGCTTCATCCTCGTACTTTCTGGCAACCGCATCTTTGACGAGGCGCACTTCGGTCTCATTATTCATTTTAATCACGAAATAAGTATCTTCGACTTTTTTAATTTCGACGATCAATCCGCCGGTGGTGATAATTTTATCCCCTCGTGTAAGGGCTTCAATCATCTCTTTATGTTTTTTAGCCTGTTGATTTTGGGGACGAATGATCACGAAATACATAATAGCGATCAAAAAGACAAATGGGAGAATCTGGGTAACAATTTCCATGGGTATCCTTGGGTAATGTGAAATTGGGGCATTATACTGAAATGTGGCTAACAACGATATAATTACTCTATGAAATATCGAACTGCACCTATTATTGAACTCGTACTCGCCCCTTTGTTGATCGCCCTCTTTTTCTCAGCTTTTATCTATTGGGAACATTTTGATCTCACCTCTAAAGCTTTGAACACTTTTTCAGGGCTTATCGCACTCTATGCCCTTTTACATGCACCCAAACGTACTATTCTCATCAGCGGGTTTTGGATCGGACTGCTGTGGTGCTATTGGATCGGATTTAGTTTCCAGTATTACGGTCTGGGGTGGGCGACATGGCTCGTTGCTTTAGGATTCGGAATCGTCTATGCCCTCTATTACGGGACGATGGCACTCACCGCACATCCCCTTATCCGCGCGATCATTCTATTGGGTCTCACCTATATATGGCCGATGGATTTTAACTGGATGCAACCCGAACTGATCTTCGTCGAAAGTTACATGGGATTTACTAAATGGCAGTTTGCCCTGATCCTCTTTTCGCTCGCCTCGACGGTATGGTTTGAGGGGTGGAAAAAACTCCTTCCCCTTATCCTTCTTCTCGGCGCGGTTCAAACCAGCTATCCTGCTACGCCGCTTCCTGAGGTAAAAATCAAACTGGTCTCTACCGATATTTCGCAGGATTTCAAATGGCAGGGGGAGCGTTTAGAGCAAACGCTACAGGAAAATTTCAATGCGATTGATGATGCGATTGTACAAGGGTATGATCTGGTTGTCCTCCCCGAATCAGCATTCCCACTTTATATGAATGAACATACCGCAATCGCCGAAGCACTCGCAAAACGTTCCCTGCACATTGCCATACTGACGGGAACATTGCATAAAGAAAATAACCTCAACTATAACGTCTCTTATCTTTTCGATCAGGGCAATGTGACCGTTGCGAAAAAAACGATCCTTGTCCCCTTCGGCGAGTACATTCCCCTCCCTGAATTTTTGCGAGGATGGGTCAATCGTGAAATTTTCGGCGGAGGGGCTGATTTTGTCACCGCTAGAGCCCCGACCGATTTCAAAGTTAAAGGGGTGAGTTTTCGCAATGCCGTCTGTTACGAAGCAACCCGAGAAGAGCTTTATACGCCGGAGGTTCGCTATATGATCGCCGTGAGTAACAACGGATGGTTCAAACCCTCCATTGAACCGACGGTACAAAATCTGTTAATCCGTTTTTATGCCCGTAAAAACAATACTATTGTATTTCATTCGGCTAACGGCGGAGGAAGCGGGATAGTGTATTGAATCAAGCCCTCGGGCTTGATATTTTAGTGACGAACAGAGATATTATTTGCTTTGATCACATTGATGATCGATTGAATTTGCTTCATTTTTGCCTCTTCATCGTCCATATTGTGGATCGCTTCAAGGTTAAAGGTCGTTAGTTTCGTATCCAAATATCCCGTATCGAGTTTACCGTCGATAAAGTCTTGATCACGAACAATTTGACGGTGAAGGGCGATATTGGTCGGAACGCCCTCGATCAAAAACTCATCCAATGCACGTCGTGCTTTACGAACGACATCTTCCCACGTCAGTGCCGAAACAATCAATTTTCCGATCATCGAATCATAATTAGCCGGAATTTGATAGTTGGTATAGGCCATAGAGTCCAGACGAACTCCCGGACCACCCGGTGCTAGGTAATTAGTGATCAATCCCGGCGAAGGGACAAAGTTCATTTTCGGATTCTCCGCATTGATACGAAATTCGATCGCATACCCTCGGAATTTAATCTCTTCTTGCAAAAATTTGAGCGGATCACCTTCGGCAATCTCTATCATCCGTTGAATCAAATCGATCCCCGATATGACTTCGGTAACCGGATGTTCTACCTGAACGCGGGTGTTCATCTCAATAAAGTAGAAATTATCCTCCGCATCTACAAGATACTCAATGGTTCCGACGCTCTCATAGCCCAGTTTAAACATTGCTTTGGTCGATACTCGGTAAAGCTCACGGCGTACCGCTTCGTTTAATAACGGTGAGGGGGCAATCTCAATCACTTTTTGGTGGCGACGTTGAATAGAACAGTCACGATCTCCGAGATGAACAACATTACCGTATTTATCGGCAACAATTTGGATCTCGATATGGCGAGGGTTTTTAAGATATTTTTCGATGAATACTTCACCTCGACTAAAGAAACGCAATGCCTCTTTGGTCGCCGATTCGTACATCTCTTTAAAATCAGATGCCTTCTCAACGATACGCATCCCGCGTCCGCCCCCGCCAAATGCCGCTTTAATAATAATCGGAAATCCGATATCGGATGCAATTTTTTCGGCATCATTAATATTATCAATCGGCTCATCGGTTCCGGGAAGCATCGGAACACCTACCGCTCGCATCGCCACTTTAGACGCCATTTTATCACCGAAAAGGGCAACATGCTCCGGTTTCGGACCGATAAAAATAAGACCGTTATCAATACATGCCTGTGCAAATTCTGCACTTTCGGATAGAAACCCGTATCCCGGATGGATCGCATCACAATCGGCTTTTTTTGCCAATGAGATAATACGCTCGTAATCCAAATAAGCTGCAATCGGATCGCCCATAATCGGATAGCACTCATCTGCTTTACGAACCCATACGCCGTTCATATCCACTTCAGAAAAAACAACGACACTTTTAATTTCAAGCTCTTTACAAGCACGAATAATACGTAAAGCGATCTCACCGCGATTGGCAATCAAGATTTTTTTGATCTTAGTCGTTTTCATATTTTCCCTCATTAACAAAGTTTTATGAATCGGATTTTAGGGTAATCGAGATCAAAATAGCATCAAAAAAACGCTCTCTTTTTATCGTTTGGCTGAATTTCACCTAAACCACACTACAATTCGTCCATGCAACTTTTTTATACGTATAGGCACTATATTGTTACCTTTTTCCTCTTTCTCCTGATCACGGGGATCTCTTTGGTATTTCGCCAAGAGCTTGAGATGACCAATATTATTTTAATCCATCTTTTGCCGGTTGTCGTTATCGCTTTGCGCGGAGAATGGGTTGCGACGTTCATAACGACAACCGTCTCTATCGCACTTTTAGCCCTCTACGCTCCACCGACACTCAGTTTTATCGTCCATGAGATGATCTACGTTTGGAGCTTCATAATATTTTATCTTGTGGGCTATACCATTACCTTCCAAGCGCGTAAAATCCATGCAAACAGTGTCAAAGAGATTCTTTACAACACCCTCTCGCATGATTTAAAAACACCCCTTTCGTCGATAATGGGAAATGCTACCTTCGTGGTTGAAACCCACCCCCTTGATCCTGCATTGCGCTATCAAGCCCTTGCTCAGATTATCGAATCAAGCCGTCAAATGAACCGTCTTATTAACACTCTTCTCGACAGCGCCCGACTCAAAAATCCCCAGACACCGCTTAAAAATGGGTGGTGTGATATAGAAGATCTCCTCACCGTCGCTTTACGCGAATTTCGCAGAGATGTTCTGCATGAACGGATTGAGTACCAAGTCAGCTCCGAGCTTCCTCTTTTTTACGGGGACGGCGGACTTTTGATGCGCCTTTTTGTTAATCTAATTGATAACGCCCTTAAATACTCAAATGAAGAAGAACCGATTAAAATTTCTATCACGACAACCCCAAACGCATTTCATATCTCCTTTTCGAATGAATGTCCCCCACTTGAACCTGCAGAGTTGGCAAATCTCTTTGAGAAGTTTTACCGTGCCGGAAATACGGCAGATATATCGGGCAGCGGCATCGGATTGTCAATCTGCCGTGATATTACACGAGCTCATCACGGTACTATCCGCGCTTACAACGATGAACACGGAATTCGTATCGAAGTGACGCTCCCTATTTTAAAACGCCCCGCATTTTTAAAAATGGATACTCTATGAAACCCCATCAATTGATTTTAATCGTCGAAGATGACGAGGCAATCAGCCGACTGCTGCAACTCTCTTTTAAACAGCTTGGACATAAAACGCTAGTCGCCAAAGAGCGTCAAAGTGCGTTGCGAGAAGTACAAACACGTAATCCCGATATTATATTGCTCGATCTGGGGCTACCGGACGGGGACGGTAAAGAGCTCATAAAAACAATCCGTTCGATCCTCTCGATTCCTATTATTGTTGTTTCAGCACGTAGCGATGAACAAGAAATTATTGCCGCACTCGATGCAGGTGCCGATGATTATGTGACCAAACCTTTTTCAACCAATGAACTCCTCGCACGGGTGCGTTCGACACAAAGACGATTTATGATGCATCAATCTTCTGATTCGTTAATCATGTGCAATGACATTACGATCGATGTCGAAAACTTTTCCGCCCTGAAAGGGGATCAACCGCTTAAATTAACGCCAACCGAATTTAATTTACTCAAATATTTTATCCTCCACCGTAATCAGGTTTTAACACATAGTAAAATTCTAAAAGAAGTATGGGGGGCCGCTTATGAGTATGAAATGCAGTACCTTCGAACCTATGTCAATGCTCTGCGAAAAAAAATAGAAACCAATACAACCTCGCCGCTTTACATCCAAACCGAGCTTGGAATCGGATACCGCTTTATCTGCAATACTCCAAATTAGATAGTACATTAAACATAGTAAAATACTATGGATTATTGGCTTTTTCAAATTTTGCTATTATACTTATCAAAAACACAGGGATACACAATGAAAATAGCGGCAAATATCACTGAACTCATCGGCAATACTCCTCTCGTACGGCTCAATGCCCCCTCATCTGCGAGCGGAGCTACGATTTTAGGAAAATGTGAATTCATGAATCCGACCAGTTCGGTCAAAGATCGCATCGGCTATAACATGATCCATACGGCAATGGAAGAGGGGAAAATCAATGCGGACACCCTTATTATTGAACCTACTAGCGGTAATACCGGCATTGCTCTGGCTTCTATCTGTGCTGCATTGGGATTAAAGCTCACCCTTACCATGCCCGAATCGATGTCAATCGAGCGACGAAATCTACTTAAAGCACTCGGAGCCAATTTGGTTCTTACTCCTGCGGCACAAGGGATGAAAGGGGCAATTGATGAAGCCAATGCCCTCGTCGCCTCTAACCCCAATGCAATTGTTTTACAGCAATTTGCCAATCCTGCCAATCCCGCTATTCACCGTGTTACAACCGCACAAGAGATTCTCCGGGACACAGACGGTCAAGTCGATATTTTTATTGCCGCAGTCGGAACAGGAGGAACCATCACAGGAACAGGTGAAGCGCTCCGAGCCGCTTTGCCTAATATCCAAATCATTGCCGTAGAACCGAAAGACTCTCCTGTCCTCTCCGGAGGGAAACCGGGACCTCATAAAATTCAAGGAATCGGAGCAGGATTTGTCCCGGATGTCCTTAATACTGCTCTTTACAGTGAAGTAATTACCGTAAGCAATGAAGAAGCGATAGCTGCATCCAAAGCACTGGCAAAATCTGAGGGATTGCTCGTCGGCATCTCAGCAGGAGCTAATGTTCATGCCGCATCATTGATTGCAGCACGTCCTGAAAACAAAGGAAAAACTATTGTCACTATCCTTTGCGATACCGCAGAACGTTACCTCAGCACCCCACTTTTTGAAGCCTAAATGCTACTAGAGACGCTTCGATGCGAGAACGGTTCCCCTATCCATCTCTCCTATCATCAGGAGCGTCTCGAAGCTACCCTCCATACCCTTAATATTCAAAAAACATATGACTTACATACCCTCATTTTTCCCCCTAAACTCGGGATCTATCGATGCCGCTTTCTTTATAACGCAGAGGGGTATTCCATCGAATTTCACCCTTATATTCCGAAAAAAATCACTTCCCTCAAATTGCTCTTCGCCGATGATATTGAGTACGCTATCAAATATTCCGATCGAAAAGCACTTGAGCGCTTATTTGAACAACGTGAAATGTGTGATGACGTTCTCATCGTCAAAAATGGCTTTCTTACCGATACGACTATCGCCAATATTGCCTTGGAAATTGAGGGGAAATGGTTCACCCCTCAGACCCCTTTACTTGCAGGAACCACACGTGCACGTTTGCTCGAGGAAGGGTTTCTCACCCCTGCACCTCTTAGTGTGTCCGATATCGCGAAAGCGACCAAAGTGGGAGTCATGAATGTAATGGTTGGCTTCATTGAAGTCGAAAATGGTATAATTTCCTAAAAACAGGTTTGGCGTTATGTTATTTGATATTATTAAAAGCTCTTCATTCGCACGTTTGATGGAAAATCATGTTCGAGATATGCTCATTTATCTTTTTGAAAACGACCAAAACTTCGGTATTTTATGTAAAATTGATCATGTCACCTTTGATCCGCCTCTCCCACAACACTTAAGTGAAGAGTTTCGAGCAATGACCCTCTTTTTTCTAGCCGGATATACCTTTGAAAGTGCCCGAATCGATAATGATATTTTAATTTTTGAAGCAGGATTCGGTCATGAAAATATCGGTAGTTTCGTCTCCGTACCGTTACTCTCAATCGTCCAAGTAATTATCGATGATACTCCCGCATTTGTTAACTTAGCACTCCCGCAAGAGCAACATCCTATTATTAATATCGAAAAGCATGAAGGGGTTCAGAACTCGATGAGCGCACTGCTCGCGAATCCTGAAAATCAGAAGTTTTTGAAGAAAAAATAGTCTTAAAAGTGTAATTATTGAAGATAGTAAAGTGCGGTTTACTGCACGTGGGTTTCCCGCCTAGGGAAACGTAGAGTTATCGTAGCTATAGGGGCTTTGCTCCTATAGCGTTACAGTTTTAATCCTAGTAGATAGGTAACTACATTGTCGATAAACGCATCATGTTTACGCTCTTTGCTGTAAGCGATGTAAAACTTACGTTTAATTTTATAGTTTTTAATCCGAGCCTCAAACAATTTCCCCTCTTCCACTTCATCACTGATAACATGGCGAGAAATTACCGACACAACCGGGCGATCAGCATCTTTAGGTGAACGCATCAACGTCTCTTTAATTGCCGTAGAACTGGCAACAACACCGATAACGCTAAAACTTGAACACTCAACACCGATCTCTTCGAATACTTCAGCGGTCAGTTTACGAGTATGGGAGTTTTCATCACGGCAGATCCAGTCAAATTTGTATAAATCTTCTTTACGAAGCTGTTTCGGGATGGGCTGATTTGAGAAAACAACCAACTCATCCTCTTCCCATTCACGGTAAATCAGCCCCTCTTTAAATACCGGAGATTCGATAAGGGCGATGTCGATTTTTTTATCCAGTAACTGATCCACAATATCTTCTGAAAAGGCAACCCGAATGTGCACTTCATTATTAATCTTTTCTTTAAGCTGCCCCAAATACGACGGCAATACATAGTTACCTATGGCGTACGATGCACCGACAATAAACGTGAACTCTTTATTGATAATTTTAAGAAGCTCTTTTTCACTTGATTGAATCGCTTTTTCTAACTTAGTCGCAATGCGAAAAAGGTCTTCCCCCTCTTTGGTAAGCTTAATCCCGTTCTTTTTCCGTTCAACAACACGGGTATCCAGATAATCTTCAATGAATTTGATCTGCTGTGTTACCGCCGGCTGAGAAATCCCGAGTTTCGCCGATGCTTTGGAAAAGCTTTTTTCTCGGACCACCGTCAGAAACGTCATAAGTTTGGCAAAATCTTTTAACATAATAATTCCTATAAGCTGAATGAATAGCAGTATTATAACTCAATATTATAACCAATGCAAGAGTTTGAATGCAAATCAAATCCCGATAGTGTCATGGAATTTAAATAACAGAAAACTTGGGCTATAATAAATCAACTATATATTATGAGCAGGGCAAAAACGTTATGGATGAAATTCTCTCAAACCTTAATGAGGCGCAGCGCAGTGCGGTAGAGCGGATTGACGGTCCTTTGCTCATTTTGGCGGGTGCGGGAAGCGGAAAAACCAAAACCATCACGACGCGTCTTGCTTATCTGCTCGATCAAGTGGGGATTCCAGCGGGTAATACCCTCACCCTCACCTTTACCAATAAAGCGGCAAAGGAGATGCGTGAACGGGCGATGGGGCTGATCTCCCAAAACTCCTATCCGCCGTTACTCTGTACCTTTCATAAATTCGGCCTTCTCTTTTTAAAATTCCATATTCACTTGCTCGGTCGTGCCAATAATTTCGTCGTGATCGATACCGATGACAAAAAGAAAATCATCAAAAAAATCAACGCCGATCTCCCTACCGCATTAATCGCCAGTGAAATTTCCCGCTATAAGAATTCCCTTATTGATCCTAGCGAAGCCTATGCTCAAGCAGAGCTGACCAACTACAAACACATTGCTAAAATTTATGAAGAGTATGAAGCCTATCTGCTCAAAAACAACCTTGTTGATTTCGACGATTTACTCTGCCTAACCTATAAATTACTCGATGAAAATCCTGAGCTTTGTACTCAAACCTCGGAAAAATACCGCTATATTATGATCGATGAATATCAAGACACCAACGAACTCCAACTCAGACTTCTTCAAAAACTCTGCTCTACCCACAACAACCTCTGTGTCGTGGGAGATGATGACCAAAGTATTTACGGCTGGCGAGGAGCACATGTACGCAATATTCTCGAATTTGATCAAGACTTCGCCGATGCGATGGTGGTCAAGTTAGAGCACAACTATCGTTCTACCCAGCCGATCCTCACCGTCGCCAATGCCCTTATTGAACACAACCGCTCCCGCTTGGGCAAAACACTTATCGCCACAAAAGAGGGAGGAGATGACGTTCAGACCATAACCTCAAACGATGAGAGTGAAGAGTCCCAAAAGATTGCTAAAACAATCAAAGGACTCATCAATCAAGGGGTGCGGCCGAATGAAATCGCCGTTTTGTACCGAATTAATGCCCTCAGCCGATCCCTCGAAGAAGGGTTAAACCGTGCAGGAGTCGCTTATAAACTTGTCGGCGGTTTGCGCTTCTATGACCGTGCTGAAATCAAAGACCTTATCAGCTATTTGCGAGTTATTACCAACGTCCATGACAACTTTTCCCTCAAGCGTATCATCAATAAGCCCAAAAGAGGTCTGGGGAAAGCGACCATTGATAAAATCGAACTCTCCTCTATCGAGCGCGAGCAGTCCATGTTCGAGTTTATCTCTACCTTAAACGACAGTGAATTAGAAGCACTGGTACGGAAAAAAAGTGCCGGTGAACTGCGTGATTTCGTTGCAGAGATTCTCGAACTTCGCCGTATCTCTGAAGAGGCGATTTATCGTTTTATCGATCTGCTCGAAGAGCGTTTTAAGATCAAAGAGACCCTTAAAGGGCTTCCGGATGAAGCTGAAAAAATCGCTAATATCGATGAATTCTACGGACTCTTTCGCGATTATGTCAAACAAAATCCCGATGCCTCTTTGGCAGAATTTCTCAACGATATTACACTTCAGAGCGAACAAGATCAGGTAGAAGGTGAGAGCATCTACATTATGAGTATCCATGCGTCAAAAGGGCTGGAATTCGAGCATCTTTTTGTAATCGGGATGGAAGAGGGATTCTTACCGCTTATCGGAGACGGAAGCGATCTCGAAGAAGAGCGGCGTCTAGGCTACGTTGCTATCACACGTGCCAAAAACAATCTTACCCTCTCCAACGTCAATAGCCGCTTTTACAAGGGGAGACGTACCGATCTGCAAAAAAGCCGCTTTATCAATGAAGCGGGCTTATGCGAAGGATCATTGATTTTAGAAAAAAATACCTCGTATAAAAAAGGGGATTTGGTTCGCCATAAAATTTTCGGTGCGGGTCGGGTTGAAGGGGTGAGCAAAGCGGGGCGCGAATTTAAACTGAGCATTAACTTCGGTGGAAATAAACGGGATATTCTCGCCTCTTTCGTCGAAAAGCTTTAACCTCTATGAACCGCCTTTTTGTAGCCTACAAACCTTCCGGTATTAGTTCCAATCAACTTTTAGGACAGCTTAAACGCCGTTATAAAGTTAAAAAAGCGGGTTATTCCGGAACTCTCGATCCGTTCGCTAAAGGGGTTTTGATCATTGCATTCGGTAATCACGGTCGATTGTTCCGATTTTTAAATAAAACACCGAAACGATACCGTGCAACACTCTGGCTTGGTGCCTATTCCCCGACACTGGATATTGAAAAAATCGAAACCATAACAAAAGTTTACCCTGTCACGACAGATCAAATAGAAAGTATCCTCCGCTCCTTAGAAGGGGAACTTACTTATCTCCCCCCTAAATACAGTGCCAAGCGGATAGAAGGGCGCAGAGCCTATGAGTTTGCGAGAGAAGGGAAAGAGGTTGATTTACATGAAATTACTTCGACTATCTTCGAACTTAAACTCCTTCACTATTGCCACCCTTTCGTCACCTTTGAAGCAACCGTATCCGAGGGGACCTATATTCGATCTCTGGGAGAGATGATTGCTGCCGCGCTGGGAACCGATGGGGCACTTACCGCGCTGGAAAGACTCAATGAAGGGCAATTCATTTACGAGAATGAAACACCTCTTGATATCAAAACTTCTCTCGGTATTACTAAAAATCGCTATAATGGCACATTACAAACGATTCTCTTAGGACAACCACTGCTACGCGAAGATTTCGATATTAGCGAAGAGGGAACCTACTGGATCGACAACAGTGACACGATCACAATCTTCGAGATTACCCCCGAGGGTGTCCGTTATCTACTCAACAAGGTTGAAGCATGCTGATTCTCTCCCGCAGACCTGAAGAATCAATCATTATTGCCGATACGATCACCGTTAAAGTGGTCTCCATCGAAAAAGGGGTCGTCAAATTGGGAATCGATGCACCCCATAATATTCGGGTACTGAGAAGTGAACTGGTTCGTGCGGTAGAGAACTCCAACAAAGAAGCTTCTTCGGGACATGATGTATCACTTCTGCAACAGCTCGCTCAAAAATTAAAACTATGATTCGTCATCGTGCCTACGCTAAAGTTAACATTTTTCTAAAAATTACCGGGGTACGGGGGGAATATCATACTCTAAGCTCTCGGTTTATGCGTGTTAATAACCTTTTTGATACTCTTTGGTTTGAGAGTAAATCGACCCCTGAATTCGAGATACGTGGAAATTTCGACTGCGATGTACACTCCAATACGATCTATAAAGCCTATAAACATCTCCTCGCCGCTACCCACTCCGATAACCTCTCACAATGGATGGAAAATCATGCGATTTGCGTCGACAAACAGATCCCATCTTTTGCAGGTTTGGGCGGTGGAAGTTCGGATGCCGCAACCTTTTTGCGAATGTGCAATGAAGAACTGGAATTGGGTCTAAGTATCGAAGAACTCGCAAAGATCGGTTCAAATGTCGGTGCCGATGTCCCCTTCTTTGTCTACGGTTATACGTCTGCCAACGTGCGCGGCATCGGCGAGATTGTCGAACCCTTCAATGAGCCCTCAATTGACTTTGAAGTAACTACCCCTGAACTTCAAATCAGCACCCCTGCAGTCTATCGCTACTACCGTGAACACCGCTATGCTCCTATCACAGACGAAGATGCCACTCGTCTCGAAGCCACCCCCTCACTAGAGATACTCGCTACTATTAACTCAAAAGAGGCAAACGATCTTTACAGTGCCGCGCTAGGATGTTATCCAGAGCTGCAAGAAAAAGAGGGGTGGTTTTTCTCGGGAAGCGGAAGCAGTTTTTTTAGGATCAAGGAACAATAATTATGGGCGAAAATATAGCCACCAATAAAAAAGCTTTTTTTGACTACTACATCGAAGAGAAATTCGAAGCGGGACTTGTCCTCAAAGGCTCCGAAGTCAAAGCACTCCGTGCAGGACGGGTCAACCTCAAAGACGGCTTTATCAAGATTGTTCGAGGTGAGGCATTCGTCTTTGGTGTCCATATCGGCGTGCTGGATACCACACATCACTATTACACTCATGAAGAGCGAGGAAGCCGTAAATTGCTTCTGCACAAAAAACAGATCGACAAGATGTTTAAAGCAGTTGAGAAAGAGGGATTTACCCTTGTCCCTCTCAGCATCTATTTTAACGATAAAAACCTCGCCAAAATGCAAGTGGCTATCGTTAAAGGTAAAAAGCTCTACGATAAACGGGATGATTTGAAAGAGAAAAGTCTCAAACGGGATATGGAACGGGCATTAAAAGGGGAATAAGCTTAGGTTTGTTCGAATAAAAAGATTGATGGGGAAAGTAATGAGTTTGCCGCAAGAGAGTGCGGCAAGGGGAATTATTTGCGACGAATTTCTTTAATACGTGCTGCTTTACCTGCAAGATCACGAAGGTAGAACAATTTCGCACGACGTACACGACCACGGCGGAGAACTTCGATTTTCTCGAGGCTATCGCTATAGATTGGGAATACACGCTCGATACCAACACCGTTAGCACCAATTTTACGTACAGTAATAGTACGACCGGTACCTTCTCCACGGATAGAGATACAGATACCTTCATAATTTTGAACACGTGATTTTTCGCCCTCTGTAATGGTTACAGCAAGACGAAGTGTATCACCCGCGCGAAACTCAGGAACGTTTTTGTTAGCGATTTGTGCTTGTTCGAAACTTGCAATGTACTTATTTTTCATAAGATGTCCTTGTTTTATGCTTTTGAAGCTGCTCCGGTCTGAAGTATTTTGTTTTGCATTCAGACAGAGACGATTTTAGTGCACGAATTTTACTGTGATTTCCCTTTAAGTATTCTGATGGAACACTCATATTCTCATAAACAGGGGGTTTTCCAAACGAAGGGGCTTCTAGGAGTGGCGATTCGAAACTCTCATATTCCAATGATTCACTGTTTCCCAAAACACCTTCGATGTTTCGGACGATCGCATCGGTCATTACCAGAGAGGGAAGTTCCCCTCCGGTGAGGACGTAATCGCCGATACTGAACACTTCATCACCAAAGCGTTCAACCACCCTCTCATCGATCCCTTCATAGCGTCCGCTCACAAAGACCACATGGGACTTCGTTGCGAGTCGCTTGGCATCGTTTTGGGTAAATTGTTTCCCTACCGGTGCCACAAAAATGATATGAGCATCTTGCGGTAGTGAGCGAAGGGCATCAAACAACGGTTGAGGTGTCATTAACATCCCTGCACCTCCGCCTGCGGCAGTGTCGTCCACTTTATGATGTTTCGAGGTACTAAAATCTCTTGGGTTGAGATAATCGACTGAAAATTTCCCTGACTCAATACCTCGTTTAAGGATAGAATCTTGAAAATATCCGTCTATAAGGTTAGAGAAAATCGTTACGAAAGTAAAACGCATTAGGATGCCTCTAACAGATCCAATCCGCCCTCTACGGTGATTACTTTCCCCTTCGGATCGGCGTTTAGAACAAAACGATCAATGTAAGGGATTAAAAAAGTAGTAGGAAGCTCTTTGGCCACTAAAGCACTATCGGTTGCCACGAGTAGATAATCCAATGGCCCGATACGCTCAATCTCTTGAACGCTACCTAAGAGTATCTCACCCTCCATAACACTCGAACCGAGCAAATCAAACCAAAAAAACTCACCCTCTCTCAAATTACATCGCTCACGTGTTGCTTCAAAAGTGGTAAAAAGTTTCGCATTGGTGAGTGCTTTAGCCGCTTCGGGAGAATCGATCCCTTTGAGATGGACCAGTTCACGATCAGGATTATAAGAGGAGAGGATTACTTCTTTACCGTTTTCCAAAATAAAAGAGGCATTAGCACTAAATTGTTCAGGAAAATCGGTGGAGAGATTAAGTTTCATATCCCCTTTTAAGCCGACAACTCGGCCCAACGTGGCGACATGAAGAAGATCTTTCGGGGGTGAGTTACGAAATCGGTTCGACATTAATTCGGTAACTTTTTCCGTCTTTAGCTTTACATCCGGAAATGACGGTTTTGATCGCGCCGATCATTTTGCCCTCTTTTCCGATAAGCTTGCCCACATCCGCCTGATTGGCGTACAAAACGATTTCGGTCACTTCGTCGCCTTCATTCGATTCTACCCGAATCTCTTCGGGATAAGACGCTATTAACTTAGCAAAACCTGCGACGAAGTCCGCAACCATCATTATTTACCGGTAATTTTTTTAACGCGGTCTGACATTTGAGCGCCAACGCTCAACCAGTAGTTTAGACGCTCTTCATCAACTTTGGTTGTGATAGGGTCTGTCATTGGGTTGTAATACCCAATCAATTCGATCCAACCGCCGTCGCGACGTTTGCGACTATCGGTTACCGCGATACGGTAGAAAGGTTGTTTTTTGCGACCCATACGGGTTAAACGGATGACTGTTGCCATTGTGTGTCCTTTAAATGTTGTTTTGCACCAAGAAGCTTAGAAGAGTGTTTTACCCACAAAAGTAAAAGAAAAACCTCTAAGCTGCTTCAAATGCTAAGGATTGAACTCGAAGGAGTGCACACCTTAACATTTAACCTTGGCAAAGTTAACGCGGTAAACGCGCACCTTGCATCTGACCCATCATGCTCTGAAGGTCTTTCATCCCCGATTTACCTGAAAACCGTTTTGCCATCTTAGAAGCATTTTTAAATTGTTTTAAAATACGGTTCACTTCAATAATATCCAAACCGCACCCTTTTGCCAAACGGGCTTTTCGGCTGTTGTTTAAGAGCTCAGGGTCTTCACGCTCTTTTACCGTCATTGACGAAACAAGCGCTTTGATTTGTTTAAGCTGGCTAGAGTTCTCCAAATCGAAATCTTTGAGCGCAGATGCCATTCCGCCCATTCCGGGGATCATCCCCATAATGGATTTCATGCTCCCCATTTTTTTGAGGCTCTCCATCTGCTCTAGGAAGTCATTAAAGTTAAACTCCCCTTTTTTGATCTTTTTGGTAAGGGCTTTCGCTCTTTTCTCATCGATAACCGATGCGGTTCGCTCAGCCAAACCTTCGATATCACCCAATCCCATAAGACGGTTGACAATACGATCAGGGAGGAAGATTTCGAGATCTTCCATTTTTTCACCCGCACCGATAAAGCGAAGCGGTACTTGAATCTGGGAAGCGATGCCCAAGGCAACGCCCCCTTTGGAATCTCCGTCGTATTTAGTAAGGATAACCCCGTCGATCCCGATTTTTTCGTTAAAGGTTCCTGCCGTACGAACCGCGTCTTGACCCGATAGAGAATCGGCAACGTAGAAAATCTCATGCGGTTTTGCGACGGCTTTGACTTCCGCCAATTCACCCATCAACTCATCATCAATCGCCAAACGTCCCGCGGTATCGATCAATACGACATCGACCAATGCTTTTTGTGCATGGGCCAATGCCCCTTTGACCACTTCAACCGGATTTTTCGTCGCATCATCGGCATAGAGTTCCACTTCGATAGAGGCACACACTTGACGCAATTGCTCAACTGCCGCAAGACGCTGTAAGTCTGCCGCAACGACCAGTACCCGTTTTTTCTGACGTGTTTTAAGCCAGTTGGCAAGTTTACCCGTCGTCGTCGTTTTCCCTGAACCTTGCAGTCCCGTCATCAAAATAACGGTCGGGGCTACCGGAGCGTAGACGAATCCCGATTTGCCTTTGACATCCAAAAGAGCATACAATGATTTGCGAAGCGCATCGAGAAATTGGTCTTTTCCGATACCGCTTTGTTTGGTTTGGAGTTCAACCGAATCAATTAGCTCTTTGACAACTTTATGATTTACATCGGCTTTGAGCAACGCTTTTTTAAGCTCGCCGAGTGCCTTGGTTAACGCCTTTTCATCGTCGTGAAAACGGATTTTGCGTATGGCTGATGTAAACGATTCGGTTAGTGTATCGAACACTTTAGCTCCTAAATGCTTTGGTTACAGGGTATAAAAAGTTTCGAATTATACTTAATTTTTTCTTCAATTACAATTAGAGTATTTAACTTCCGAAATGTCCAAATACTTTCGGCTCAGGCGCTTCAAATGTCTGTCCTAGCAAGGTCACTTTCTTCGCATGCAGCATTACCCGCTTCGACTGACGACCGCCGTAACTCTCATCCCCGATAATCGGATGCTGCGCATATTTCATATGGGCACGGATTTGGTGCGTTCGTCCATGATGGATAATGAGCTGTACTTTGGTTTTTTTCCCCGATACTTCAAGCGGTGTCACTTCAGTAATCGCAGGTTTCCCCTTTTTGGCAACTTTGGTATAGGCTTTGTTCCCTTTTTTCTCGGTAATAAGCGGCTGATCGATCACAAACGGCTCACTTACTAACCCCTCTACCCATGCCACGTACTCTTTATAGACATTGTCTTTTTTGAATTCGCTAATCGCTTTGAGACGAAACTCTTCGTTTTTTACCAACATCAATACACCGCTTGTTTCACGATCAAGTCGGTGAAGAAGCTGTGAGCCTTTAAACTGTCGCTCAATCTCATCCGAGTTAACAAACGCCGGTTTATCGATAACGATTAAATCGTCATTCTCAAAAATCGGACGTGCTTTTTCCACTTTTTGAACGATAAAAATCGTCTTTGGACTGATCTCACCCCGTGCGATCATCACCTTGTTGTTTCCGACATAAACCAAACCGCGATCAATCAGTGATTTGGCCTCAGAGTTGGATATTCCCTCTTGCTCTGCTAGGAGCTTATACGCTTTTGGTTTTTCCATTTTTATTCTCCGTTAAATAATCTAATACTTTTTGCAGATCAATAGTTTCATTAACCTGTGACGGGGGAAGATCCTCAGCATGTATCAGCGCTTCGGAAACCTTGTCTAACGAAACAAATTGGACATGAGAGACGTACTTGAACAACTCCCGTTGTAAAAACATCTGCTCCCCCGTAATAATTTTGCACCCAAAATGAGCCGGTTCAAGAGGATTATGTCCTCCAATGGGTGCGAATGCCCCCCCTAAGATCGCTATATCGCTGATGGCGTAGAGGTTATTCAACTCTCCCATCGCATCGATAAGGACAATATCACTCTCCAGCGATTGCGACTCACTCCACCGTGACGTACGCATCATCGGAGCCGTTTTAGCAATCAATTCTCCTACTTTGGCAAACCGTTCGGGATGGCGAGGAACGACCAAAAGATTGGCAAAAGGATTATGCTCGCGGTAAGCAATAAATCCTCGAATAATCCCCTCCTCTTCCCCCTCATGGGTACTCGCGGCAACAATGATCATCCCCTCGGGTTTAACATACTGCTTACTTGCCTCGATCTTTTGGGCAAGTTTGATATTTCCGACCACTTCAACATTCTTTGCCCCCAAAGCGATAAAGCGAACCATATCTTCACTGCTTTGGCAAAAAATACGATCACACTGAGAGAGTAAAATCCGATAAAACCACCGCATCCTGTAATATTTTGGAAAACTTCGATCACTAATACGTGCATTGAGGGCAATAATCCGCGCGCCTCTGATCCGAGCTAGACGAAACAACAGATACCAAAACTCCGCTTCGAGTACCACTACCGTTTTAGGACGTTCAATCCAAAACCACAGCCACATCTCATAGGGAAGATATCTCACCTGCGCCGCATATTTGGATGCCGCTTCATATCCCGTGTGGGTAATAACACTGATGGCAATCCGTTGATTCCCCAGTTTTTCTAAAAGCGGTGCAATCGCTTTTGCTTCACCCAATGAGCAGACATGAAACCAGATATCATGAGGTTGAAACGGCGGGTTCTTAATGCCAAAAAATCGTGCCGGAATTGAATCACGATATTTTTTCTTAAATGCAAAAAAGAGCAAAAGGGGAAGGGCTACGACGTAAAAAATCGTCGCAACCAAAGTATAAAAAAGATCGAATACTACGTTACGCACCGATAGCGTCAGAAACCGGCTCAAGGAATAGAATACGTCCGCAATGTGGACACATAGTAATCTCTTCGCCTTTGATAACGTCCGAATAGACTTTATCACTGATGGCCATGTAACAACCCATGCACGCTTGATTACGTACAGGAACGGCAGTCGTATTTTTTGCCCAACGGCGGATTTTTTGATAAAACGAAAGCCCTTTTTGATTCATCGCACCGACCAAAGTCTCTTTTCGGGTAAATACCTCTTTACGTGCATCGTCAATACGTGCCAATTTGACATCAACATCCGCTTTTACAGTAGAAAGAGTCCCTTCAATTTCAGAGGCTTTTGTTTCTAGCTCATCGATTTTAGCTTGCTTGTGATCGATCAATTTTTCCAAACGTTCAATCTCTTCGTTTGCAAAACTCACTTGCTCTTTTGCAATCTCTTCTTCGAGTTGAAGCGACTTCATTTCACGTTCAGTTTTAACTTCACCGCTTTTACGAGCATTTTCTTCAAGTTTTGCAGAGAGTTCTGCAAGATGAAGCTCATTTTTCTGTTTTTTAATTTGCTCATCTTTAATCTCTTGTTTAAGAGCATTGATCTCATTAATGATGCTGTTTTTACTTGCTAAAAGAGCTTCATACTGAAGGTTCGCTTCTTCGATTTGCGGTTCAAATGCATCGATCTCTTTGTCAACATGAGAGAGCTCGATTAATTGTTCAAGGTGTTTGTTCATACGGTTCCTTTTGGAGTTACACGATTACCTAATTTTAGCTCAAAGATAGGTGAAGGGGTTCTTAGATGGCGAAATTATAACACTCAATCCTAATTTTTCCAAATACCCCCCTAGAACCTCGCCAAAATAGCGTTCGCTTTCATAGTGCCCAATGTCAATCATCGATAATCCGAGCGCCTTGGCTTCCATCGCATCGTGATATTTGATATCTCCGGTCAGAAAACACTCCGCTTCGATATTTCGCATCAACGATGCACCTGAGCCCGTTACCAAAGCGCAGGTTCGGATATGATCGTGGCATTTCACCCCCCGTGTATGCGGTAATCCCAATGCAATTTTAATCTTAGCGGCAAACGTTTCATACGCTTCATCAACCCCTAAATACGCGACAAATCCCTCTTTGGCAATAATGGGATATCCTAAAACCTCTGTCGCAACGTAGTCGTTAAGATGGGTTTGGTCAAAGTTGGTGTGCATCGCGATATTCGTAATATTTTTACGAATCATAGGTGCTAGTATTTTTGCGGGATATTGGTTGAACTGAAGTTGTTTGAGTCCACCGAAAATGATGGGATGGTGGGTAATTAAAAGGGCATTTTCTGGGATAGATTCGATCAACTCTTCATCTATGTCGATACTGAGTACGACATGGGTAATCTCTTGGGCGAAATCGCCGACCAAAAGACCCGAATTATCCCATCCTTCCTGTGTCACAAAAGGGGAAAGTTCATCAAGGTAGGTATAAATTTCTCGTACCGTCATTTTTCATAGCTCCTTTTATGCCGCTTTAGCCGCACGTGTACCGCTTGTGATCCCGATAAAGGATCGGAGAATTTGAATTCAAACTCTCCTAAAGATTCAATCAAATCCAGAAGCTTTTTATACCCGTAACTGCGCGGATCGAATTCGGGAGATTTATTGATCAAATTTTGGCCGATGGAACCTAAATACGACCATCCCGCTTCGTTAGTTGTGTCTTCGACCGCATTGCGTACCAATGCCAACAGAGCTTTATTATCCGGTTTGATTTTCGTCGTGGCAGCTTCTTTATGATTAGCATCGCGACGAAGGTTTTCGGTAAAAATAAATTTATCACACACCCCAATAAACGCTTTGGGTGTTTTTTGCTCCCCAAACCCGTACACTTTTATTCCCGATTCACGGATACGGCTGGCAAGTCGGGTAAAATCGCTGTCGCTGGAGACAATACAAAAGCCGTCAAAGTTTTTCGTATAGAGCAGATCCATTGCATCGATAATCATCGCACTGTCGGTCGCATTTTTTCCTGTCGTGTAGGCAAACTGCTGCATCGGATGAAGACCATGTTCCAACAGGACGTTCTTCCATCCCTTGAGTTTGGTATCGGTCCAATCGCCGTAAATCCGCTTGACGCTGGCAATGCCGTGTGCGGCGATCTCATCCATGAGCCCTGCGATGATCGAGGGCTGAGAGTTATCCGCATCGATTAAAACAGCGAGGCGCGCTTGATCATCAATCACGGATGTACCCCCAAGGAAAGAAGCGCCTCGCGTGCCTGCGGAAAATCGCTCTGTAGGTCTAGCGCACGCTTGTACATATTTCGCGCTTCTTCAATCTCTCCCATATCAACGAGAAGATTAGCATAGTTATAATAGGTCTGGGCGTAAGAAGCATCAATCTCTATTGCCTTGAGGTAATGATCTTGCGAGCGTTCATACGCATTTTCAGAGCGGTACAACGAAGCAATAGCATTATGGGTCAAATCATCATTTTCATCAAGTTCCAATGAGCGCTCATACAATTCGATCCCTTTAAGCCGATCACCCGATTTGGCGGTAACAAAAGCGAGCTTATTTAAAATCTCCGGATTTTCCGGTTCCAGTGTCATCGCTTCTTCCAACATCCTTTTTGCATCATCCAACTCTCCACGTTCATATGCAACATCCGCTTTATCTACTAGTGTCGAAGTAGATACGTCCACTGTTTTAGGAATATCGGGTTGAGCATTTTTCGGAGACGAGTCTTCCAATGTTTGAACGTGACGATAAATCTGATATGCGAAAAAAAGTGTCGCCGCCAGCATTAAAATTTGAAATGTACCCATAGTGTTCCTTTTTTGTTACCTAAGTATAATATAATCCCGTTAACTTAAAACCAAAATCGGTAGAAACCATGCCTAATAATTACAAAGACCCAGCACTTTATATCAATCGAGAGCTTTCGTGGCTCCAGTTCAATACACGCGTTTTGAAACAAGCACAAGATGAATCTCTCCCTCTATTCGAACGGCTCAAATTTTTGGCCATTTACGGAACCAATCTCGATGAATTTTACATGATCCGTATTGCAGGGCTTAAAAAACTGTTCAGTGCAGGGGTGAATGTCTCAGGTGCGGATCGCTTCACACCGCTTCATCAATTGCGTGAAATTCGTACTTATTTACATAAAGAGCAACAAGAAGTTGAAGCATGTTTACTCGGAATTATGGAAAAATTAGAAAAAGAGGGGATATTCTTTAAATCATATAAAGAAGTAACCTCTCAACAACAGCATATCCTCGATAACTATTTTAAAGAAAATATCTATCCGGTTATTGTACCGATTGCCGTCGATGCAACCCATCCGTTTCCCCATTTGAATAATCTCAGTTTCGGACAAATCGTAAAACTTCGAGACAAAGACGATCCGAGTGTCGAACGTTACGGAATCATCCGCATACCGCGTGTACTGCCTCGTTTCGTCGATATCGATAATCGTATCTATATTCCGATCGGCAGTATCGTTTCCGAACACATTCAAGACCTTTTTCCCGGTTATGAACTGATCAAATTCTCAGCATTCCGCATTACCCGAAATGCCGATATTGCGATCGAAGAAGAGGAAGCGGATGATTTTATGGAGATCCTTGAAGAGGGACTAAAACTCCGTAAAAAAGGGGAAATTGTTCGACTTGAACTCAGTAATCATGCGGATGATGATCTGCTCAACTTTTTCAACCGCCATGCTAATGTTTTCAAAGACGATATTTACCGTTTCCAAACCTATCTCAATCTCGGAGCCCTCTGGCAAGTAGTCGGGAATAAAGATTTTGCCCATCTTACGAGTCCCAGTTTCAAACCTCGCAATCTTCCACCGCTCGATTCAGATGAGAGTCTCTATACTATTCTCGACAAACAAGATCTTGTCCTATTTCACCCTTTTGAGAGTTTTGAACCGGTCGTACGCCTCATCCAAACCGCCGCCAAAGATCCCGATGTCGTCTCGATCCGTATGACACTCTACCGTTCAGGCTCTAAATCGGTTATCGTTCAATCTTTAATCGCGGCCGCCGAATCAGGTAAACAAGTTACCGTAATGGTAGAATTACGTGCCCGCTTCGATGAAGAAAATAATCTTCAATGGGCTAAAGCACTTGAAAGTGCCGGAGCGCACGTTATTTACGGTATCACCGGATTTAAAGTTCATGCGAAAGCGGCGCTCATCACCCGTCGTGTGGACGGAAAACTCAAACAATATGCCCATTTGGGAACCGGAAACTATAACCCCTCTACCGCAACCATCTATACCGATATCAGCTATATGACGAGCAATGACGCAATCACATACGATATGACTCGATTTTTCCACTTTTTGACCGGATTCAGCAAGAAAGGGAAACTCAATGAACTCTATATGGCACCGACTCAAATCAAGCCGAAGATCCTCTCTCTTATCCATAATGAGACCCGTATGGGGAGTGAGGGGATTATCATTGCCAAAATGAATGCCCTCGTCGATGAAGATATTATTCGTGCCCTTTATAAAGCTTCTCAAGCGGGGGTTAAAATCGAGCTCATCATCCGCGGTGTCTGTTGTTTGCGTCCGGGAGTGCCAGGTATGAGCGATAACATTCGGGTGATTTCCATCATCGGAAAATATCTCGAACATGCCCGAATTTTTTATTTTAAACATTCATCTCCGCAAACCTATATCTCCAGTGCCGACTGGATGCCGCGAAATCTTCTCCGACGGATTGAACTTTTGACTCCGATAGCAGGTGAAGAGGCCTCTAATAAACTGCTTCAAATTTTGCAGTTACAAACCTCGGATAATGCTCTTGCCCATGAGTTACAAAATGACGGAACTTATCTTAAAGTGGCACATGACGGGCACAATATTATAGACAGCCATCAAATCGTTGAAACGCACACGAACAAAGTGTATAATTCAGTCAAAAAACAAACTCCAAACTACGTACAACAGTTAACAACACGCTTATTTAAAGAAAGCTAATCAAGGATTTATATGGTTGGAAACTATCAACATTACACCCCTGAGATAAAAGATCGCGTTTGGATCGCCGATTCCGCCGATGTGATCGGGCGGGTCAAAATGGGGGAAGATGTCAGTATCTGGTTTGGATGCGTCGTGCGCGGAGATGTTCACACTATCTCGATCGGGGATCGCAGTAATATCCAAGATTTAAGTATGGTTCACGTTACCCACCACAAACGTGACGATATGTCGGATGGATATCCGACGATCATCGGTAATGATGTCACGGTAGGACATCGTGTTATGCTGCACGGCTGTACCATCGAAGATGGCTGTTTGATCGGAATGTCTGCAACCATACTTGATGGTGCGGTGATCGGAAAAGAGTCCATTGTCGGTGCCGGAGCGCTGGTGACTAAGAATAAAATTTTTCCTCCCCGTTCGCTCATTATGGGAACCCCGGCTAAAGTGGTACGAGAGCTTACCGATGACGAAGTTGCCGAGCTTTATGCCTCCGCTGCACGCTATGTGAGTTTCAAAGAGAATTACCGTACCGCTAATGTTTGATCTTGTTGTTGCTGCCGATATTCTCGGAATCATCGCCTTTGCTCTGAGCGGGTTTTTAGTTGGGGTACGCAATAATCTTGATTTACTCGGACTTATTATCTCCGCCTCCCTCACTGCTTTGGGCGGAGGTGTCGTACGGGATGTGATTCTAGGACGCACCCCCTTTGCATTTAACGAATACTATCCTGCTATCACCGTTATCACAACGATCCTTCTCGCCTTCGCTTTTCGACTTTATCGCCGCGAGCAGCTGGAACGTCAATGGCTCTTTATCATTAGTGATACGATCGGTCTTGTCGCATTCAGTATTACAGGTGCCCTGCTCGCCATCGAGGTAGAATTTAATTTCTTCGGTGTCATGATTCTGAGCTTCCTCACCGCTGTTGGTGGAGGAGTATTACGTGATACGATGATCAATCAAGTCCCCTCCGTACTGATCAGTGATTTTTACGGTTCTATCGCTATTATCGTCTCTATTTTACTTCTTCTTTTAGTACAAATGGATATGGTCAATACATGGGGAGTTGCGAGTGTTGCCGGGTTTGCAGTCCTTTTACGCCTTCTTGCGTATTATAAACAATGGCATCTGCCTAAACTCAATATGGATTAATCATGCGTACTTTTAAACTTATTTTTTTAGCACTCCTTTTCGGGGGAACAATCGATATCGGCCGATATTTTATTTACCCGAATATCTCCGATTTAAAAGAAGAAAAACCTATACCTACCGCTTTTATGGAATACCGTCAAGAGGAGTGGGCAGAGCAAAACCGTGATAAAGAGATTCAACACAGATGGGTAAGTATGGAAAATATTTCCCCCAATGTTATTAAAGCGGTTTTAATCGGAGAAGATGATAAATTTTGGAACCACGACGGCTTTGATGTCAAAGGGATGGAACAAGCAATTGAACGGAGCCTTAAAAAAGGTTCTGTTGCCGGCGGAAGTACGATCTCTCAACAACTCTCTAAAAATCTTTACCTCTCCCCGAGTAAAAATCCCGTACGCAAAATAAAAGAGGCCATTATCACGTGGCGTATTGAAAGTACCCTCTCCAAACGTCGTATCTTGGAAATATACCTTAATGTTGCCGAATGGGGAGACGGAATATTTGGAATCGAAGCGGCGGCACGTCATTACTACGGGAAAAGTGCCAAGAGGCTCACCGCCCGTGAAGCTTCACGCTTGGCTGCCGTTCTCCCTAACCCGATCAAATACAATCCTACGGGTAGCCAAAAATACGTCAAAAATCGTGCCCGCATTATTTACAAGATCATGAAACGTAGAGGAATTGTTATCCCTGATTTTAAAGAGGTGATGGCACCCCCTAAAATAGAGGAGATAATCCTTGACGAAAGTAATGAAAGTATCACCGATCTTTTTAGTGAATCGCTCCCTGAAGAAACTCCCATTGGCGAAGCGGAAGTATCTGAAATCAATGACAAAGATAGTGAGGGGAACTCTTCTGTGACATTTTAATTTTATGGTACACTATCCTATCACTTTAGAAGGATTTGTGTCATGAATAAGCGTACGTTTCTTAAATTTTTTGCCCTTACTACGGGTTCAATGGCTTTTGCCGGTTCCAATAGTCACGGTGCTGCTGCTCACGCAGCGCCCAATACTCAAGAGTTACAAGAGATGGCTCATAAAATGTTTGGTGAAGTGATCTCCCAAAATGATTATTATGTCAATCATCAAGGGGCAACTTTTTTTGAAAAAATGAAAAATGGGCAACACCCGCGTGCAACTGTTATCGGATGCTCAGACTCCCGTTTTCAAAGTGACGCGCTCGATAAAACAGCGGAAAATGATCTTTTCATTATCCGAAATATCGGTAACCAATTTAGTTCCAATATGGGAAGCGTTGAATACGGAGTACGCCATCTCAATACTCCTTTATTGATTATTGTCGGTCATTCACGCTGCGGTGCGATCAAAGCAGCTCTAAGCGATTATTCTGCAGAGGGACCGCATATCATCCAAGAGCTTGATTCTCTCTCTTTAGCAGTGCGTAAAACATCCCTTAGCGGCACAGAAGATGCAAAATGGCTCTCGGCTGTTATCAGTAATGTTCATCAGCAGGCATTTTATGCCCAAAAAGAGTTTAAAGGAGATGTTGAGAGCGGAAAACTCACTATTGTCGGCGTAGTCTATGATTTGGCAAATGATTTTAATAACGGCTACGGACGGTTAAAAATCGTCAATATTAACGGGGAAACCAATCCTGATAAAATCATGCAGTTTCCCTTAATGAAATCACTCTTTAAGCCGGTACACGTCTAAGAACTATCCACCCGATCAGTGATGTTGCGGCAATAAGAGATGCCGGAGCATACGGGTCGCCGCTCAGTTTCTCCAGTGAAGTCATCAAAACGGGGGTTAACCCCCCGACAATCCCTGCCGCACTTCCCAAAATAACCGCCGTAAACGATGCACGATAGCCATGATATTTTAAAGCCATGACCGTCGAGGCGAAAATAGGGGCTTGAAACGCACATAACGCGATCACTAAAAGCAACGTACCCCCTAGTGCAACCCAATACCCTCCGATACTCATCCCAACCATTAGAGGATAAATACTAACCGCTAAACCTAATGCCGCATATTTCATTACACGAAGCGAGCCTACTTTATCGGCGACCATCGCCATCAACGGGATAAAAATGGCTCCAACGATGATAGAGAGGGTATTGATCTGCCCTGCTTCAGCTTTGGAAAGATGGGCACTGCTCTCCAACCAGATCGGAAGATAGACAAACACGGTGTAATAAAAAATCCAAATCGACGATGCAACGGTTAAAAACTGCCAAAATTCAGAGCGATGGTGACGTAATATCGCCACAATAGGGACGGTTTTATCTTCGCTTGGCTGATATTCATCGGTTAGATTACGGCGCAGATACAATCCCGCTGCCGCAATAATGATACTCACCCAAAACGGAATTCTCCATCCCCACTCACCCATGGCATCTTCACCCAGATACCACAGTAATGCACCACACAGCCCTGAACCTAGAGCCATCCCTATTTTTGCACCGACCGAGACAAATGAGCCATAGAGGTTTTGGCGGTTAGGAGAGGATTGCTCAACCAAATAGACAATGGAGCTGGCGTATTCTCCCCCGACAGAAAGCCCCTGAATCATCCGAAGAGCGACCAAAAGAATTGGGGCCATAATCCCAATCTGAGCGTAAGTCGGTAAAAATCCGATTAAAAATGTGGGAAGTGCCATTAGAATCAATGAACTCATAAGAGCAAAGCGCCGACCTATCCGATCACCGATATGACCGAAAACCAATGCTCCCACAGGACGCATAATCATCCCTGCGGCAAAAGCTCCGAAAGAGCCTAATAATGAGAGAAACGGATCGTTAGAGGGGAAAAAAAGGTTCCCCATCATCACCGCTAAAAAACCGATAAGGGCGAAATCGTAATACTCGATAACGTTTCCGATAATTCCTGCAGCGATAATTTTCTTTTTGGATCGAATCAAACGATCCACCCGCCGCCGAGAAGTTTATCTCCATCGTAAAAAACACCCGCTTGTCCTGAAGCGACACCGAGTACCGGTTCATGCAGTTCAACACTCGCATGATCGTCATCGATTTTTACCGAGCAACGTACTGCCGTAGTGCGGTAGCGAAGTTTCACTTCACACTCAAACTCCGTGCGTGAATCAAACATATTGACCCGTTCTAGCTCAACTCGGTGACATTCCAAATCTTCACGTGTTCCAACAACAATCTGATTGGTATCAGGTTTGATTTCGACAACGAAATGGGGATCATGTGCTCCGTTAACCGTAAACCCTTTTCGCTTACCGATCGTGTAATGCATATACCCTTTGTGCTTGCCGACTATTTTACCGGAGAGATCGAGGACATCTCCTTCCTGATCAACAGGAACATACGGTTTCAAAACATCCATATAAGTCGTTTCGACAAAACAGATTTCACTCGATTCCCCCTGAGAGGCAAATGATTCTAGCCCTTCGATGCTTCCCGCATACGCTTTGATATCACTTTTATGCCGTTCTCCGAGGGGGAATAATAATCGTGGAACCAGTGCAGGATCAATGTAAAAGAGAAAATAGCTTTGATCTTTTGTATCATCATGCGCTTGTAGTAAATATTGTCCGTCATGTCGAATATAGTGTCCTGTTGCGATGTAATCAGCGCCGATACTGTCCGCATAAGCAACCATTGCACCGAATTTTATGTTTCGGTTGCATAATGCACAAGGATTCGGGGTTTTCCCCTCACGATAGGTTTCGATAAACGGTGTAAACACTTTCTCATTAAATTGCTCTTGCAAGTCAAGAATATGGAGTTTTACCCCGGCAAAATCTGCCGCTTTCTGTGCCCGTGCTTGATGAATTTCATGGTAACCCGGTTTTGAATGGAGTTTCATATAAACCCCCTCTACCTCATACCCCTGCTCTTTCAAAAGCAGTGTTGAAACCGTTGAGTCAACACCACCGCTCATCCCGATGAGTACTTTTTTTGCCATTAAATACTGCTCTCTTCACATTTAGTTCGATCTGCCATGTAGGAAGAGAGAACTTGATAATACTTCGTATCGTCCAATCCCTCTTTTTCTAATGTTGCCATCTGTGCAATTAGTGATTTTTCAATCTCCGTCGCAACAAAAGTTAAATCATCCGTCAGAATAATCAAATTAAGGTCTGCTTCATCAATCATCCCCTCAGCAAGCATCTTGTCTCGAATAAACTGTATAAGCGGTGCATAAAACTCCGTCCCGATCACAAACAATCGGACACCCCATACTTTCCGCGTCTGAATTAGCGTCAAAGCCTCGAACATCTCATCAAGCGTTCCGAATCCCCCTGGGAAAATGACATACGCCATCGAGTATTTAACCAACATCACCTTGCGTGAAAAGAAATAGTCAAAGCTCCGCCCTTTTGTAATGTACGGGTTAGGATGCTGTTCTGATGCCAATTCGATATTCAAACCGATTGATTCGACATCTTCATGCTCATAAGCACCGCGGTTAGCCGCTTCCATAACACCCGGACCACCCCCGGTTATAACATTGTACCCACGCGCACCCAGCATACTGGAGAGTTCCATTGCTTGCAGGTAATAGGGATGTTTTTCATCCACCCGTGCACTTCCGAAAATAGTTACCGACGGGCCCAAATCCCCAAGTTCGTCAAAGCCTTGAACAAAGTCGGCGATGATTTTAAAAACACTCCACACATCAGCTGATTTAATATCTTTGACATAGCGGCTGCTCGGGTATTCTTTTTCTTTCTTTTTTCGATGCGGAGGCATAGTTACCCTTTGAGTTTATTCAAACGATCGCGCTTGCTTCCGATTGAGGTAATCTGAACACCGAAATTTCCATCGACAATGACAACTTCACCCTGCGCAATAACATGATCGTCAACCAAGATGTCAAGGGGGTCATTCGCAAGCTGATTGAGCTCAATAACAGATCCGATATCCATACTAAGAACATCTTTAAGAAGCATTTTTTTCTTCCCGATGCGGACACGAACGGGGAGCTTTACCCCCATAATCAAACCGATATTTTTCATCTCTCCGTCTTCAAGCTTAACCGAAGGTTCAGGAGAAGGATCATCAAAAATATTACTGCTGACATTTGCTTTGGGAGGAGGCGTGATCTCTCCGCTTAATGCATCTTTGACAGATGAATCGATGGCCAACATCATTAAAGAGTTAATCGTTCCCAGTGAAAAACTAAAAACGAACATTTTTGCATAGGCATCAAGATTGACTTCACCGCTTTCGGGGATAAATTCAGCACGTTCGGGTTTAATGGTAAATTTAGGAAGTTCTTTTTGTGACGCCAAGGTAGTGCTCATAGCCCCTACAATATTCGAAACAATCTCTTTTGCCGCATCCATATCTTCATCCGACATGGTGTCATGCGCTTCACCCTCACCACCAAGCATCATATCGCCCAAAGCCGTTGCCAGTTGCGGAGGCATCATCACAATTCCTCGCCCTGCCGCTGCACCGCTAAAACTCACATGAATTTGAACAATCGGAGGGATGACATTGGAAATGATAGAGATCTCTTCGGCCTCTTTAAGGGTAATACTCGGTGCTTGTCCCGTTAATCCTTCTATGGTTGCAATCGCTTCGTTTGCAAATACTCCGGGAAAATCACTCATCTTCATCCTCCTCTTCTATTGGTCCGCGTATCATCTCTTTAACCCCGCTGATACGTGCTTTTCGTTTCGTTTCAAACTCTTTAAGAGCCCGTTTGACTGCATCTTTTTCAGTATCGATAAGAGAGGTAATCTGTATCGATTTACGAAACCGCCGCAATCCCATCTGTCCGACAAAGCGTGCTTTTCCGTCAACACTGACATTGACGACATCATCGGCCGGAATATTAAGCCGAATTATATCCCCTTCACCTAAGTCTAAAAGCTCATGAAGACTTAATTCCGCTTCCCCAAGGTTCACTTCAACATTAACATGTGCTCCCCCGAGAAGGACTTGAAGTTCCTGATTACGGCTCTTTTTAGAACTGGTTTCATTGAGCATTAGATCACGACTGGCGAGTTTCGGCAATACCGGTTCCAAGGCAATAACGGGATAACAGATGTTCATCATCCCCGAACTGTGCCCGATGATAATCTCCATAACGACCATGACAACAATCTCATTTTGAGCAACAATCTGAACAACATTCGGACTCGACTCTTTCGATTCCACCTGAGGATAGAGATCGGTAACCGGTCCCCACGCCTCACGGAGAGTCCCCATCATCACCCGTAAAATCGTTTCAAAAAGGGAGAGTTCGATATCGGAAAACTCACGGTTGGCTTCGAAAGGTTCCCCTTTTCCACCCAAAATACGATCCAGCATCGGAAATGCGATAGAGGGATTGATCTCTAAAACACCATTCCCTTCCAATGGCTTCATCGAAAAAACGTTGAAGCTGGTCGGGTTAGGGAGGGACATCAAAAACTCACCATAGGTCATCTGATCGACGGAATGGAGCTGTATCTCAACGATAGAACGCATGATCGCCGAAATCTGTGATGCAATAGAGCGGGCCATCTTATCGTGGATACCGCGAAATGCACGAAGCTGCTCTTTAGAGACACGGTTAGGCCGTTTAAAATCGTAAAGGGTAATTTGACGCTGCGGAAATAGTGGATCTTCGTTCGACTCTAAGACCCCATCACCCTCATCATCTACAACATCTAAAAGGGCATCAATCTCTTCTTGTGATAATATATCAGCCATTAATACCCTCCTACCGCTTCTTTAATTCGTCGGATCACCGATTTGTGAATTTGTGAAATTCTTGATTCGGTGATATTGACAATTTCACTGATCTCTTTAAGTGTCAACTCTTCAAAATAATAGAGTTGGATAATAATCTGTTCACGCTCTTCAAACCCCATCAAAACTTCTTGAATCGCTTCGATCAAATCTTCGTGTTCTAACCGCTCCAGCATACCGCTCTCTTCGGGAGTTCCCAACTGATCATCCAACGGTAGTACGGTATAAATATCGGACGCGATACGCGCTTCGCGTACTTTTTCCTGTTCGATCCCCAAAATCTCGGCGAGTTCACTGTCACTGGGTTCATCATCATGTGCGCTCATGTACACTTCGATAGCATGATCAATCTCTTTGATAAGCCGTCTGCTTGAACGGCTTACCATATCGAGTGAGCGAAGATAATCGAGCATCGCACCGTAGACGCGTGTTTTTGCATAGCCCCAAAATGAGTCATTTTGGCTCTCATCGTAACGACGTGCCAGTTTAACAAGTTCTTCGGTCCCTATAGCGCACAGGTCCATATAATCGATAGAGCTTGGAAGTCGTTCTTTAAGGCGGAACGACATCGCTTTTACCGCTGGGAGGAATTGAATGGCGAGTTGATCTTCACGGTGTTTTAACTCTTGCGTATAAGCATTGGTACCGCTCATCCTTGCCCCCGTCCTTGATCATCAAGTAACTCTGATTTGTGCGTGTAAAATGCGTCAATAAACTGTTCACGTTTATTAATTTCACGCACAAAGAAATCGAGATTATGTTCATGTGCTTTTTTAGGAAAAGATTGCGCTTTAATCCCCAACGATTGGAAAAAGAAGCCCACGCACAAATGGGCAAAAAGATAAAAAAAGAGGCTAATAAGGATCACAAATCCCAAGAAACTCTCCGCAGAATCCGATTGTAATATCCCAAAAACGATACCGATAAAAAAACCCTGTACCGTTAAAAAAGAGACAAAATTCGAACCCCGCATATCTTTCTATCCTTCTCGTAGCTGTCTATCCTAAAAAGCACTATTCGCCCTATCCGTGTAAACACAGTGGATCAAAAATGTTCCATTAGACGTTTAAACAGCCCACCTAACCCGCTATCTTTGGGATCTACTAGCACGTTTCGTTCCAATTTTTTGGCGATCCGCTTAACAATCTGCTCTAATTCGCTTGTTGGCGTTGCGGTAGGAAAATCACGAGAAAATAACGCCCTTTTTTTAACACTCATCGAAATTTTTGGATCACTTGAAATCTGTCCTAAATAACTTAACTGTAACGAGCCTCCGATATTAGCCGCCGCTACTTTATGAATCTTTTCAAATAAGCTTTCCGCTTCTTTAGGAGAACGGACTTGATTCATGATAACATTGATTTCATTACGTAAACGTGCCGTTACCTTGATTGTAGCATAGGCATCGGTAATTGCCGCAGGATCGGGTACCGTCACCACAATGACATCATCACAGGCACGTAAAAAAAGCTGAATATGTTCTCCGATCCCCGCACCCGTATCGATAATCATCACATCCAAATCATCTAAAACATTGGCTTGATCCATAAACCGCTCAAACAATCCGCCCGACGCGTATTTGAAAATCTCTTCCCCGCTCTCTCCGGGAATCAGTACCAAATTTGGCTCAATCGGAACCAATATCTCTTCGACGGTTGCTTCCCCTTTGAGGACATGCAAAATATTTTTTTTGATTTTGACGTTAAACATAACATCAAGATTGGCAAGTCCGATATCCGCATCAAATATCCCGACTTTCAGCCCATACTTTGCCATTATATAGGCCATATTTGAGCTAATCGTACTTTTTCCAACTCCACCCTTACCGCTTGTTATTGCGATAAATCGCGTTTTTTTCGCTACCGTATTTCGGTTTTGATTAACAAGGGCCTCAAGTTTGGACGCTTGATGGTTCATACATTTTCACCTTTGCCGAAGCCGTTCATAAGGCATTCGACTAAAAAATCACTCGTCGCAACTACCAAATCTTCAGGAACTTCCTGCCCAACCGAAAAGTAGCTAATCGGGACTTTGGTCTCATACACGAGGGAGAAAATATTGCCAAAACCTCTGGTCTCGTCAAGTTTCGTAAACATCATCGTATCAATCCCAAGCGGTGCAAAATTCTCATAAGTCGCTTTAAGATCATCGTATTTAATCGAGCTTGGCATGACCAACACCACATCTACACTGTAATCGGTATTATTATCACGTAGACATTCGTAAATTTTTTCGATTTTCCCTTTATCGTACGGAGAAGACCCCATCGTATCGATCAGAATATAATCACTGTAACGCAAAGCGTTAAGGGCACTTGAAAACTCCGGAGGGTCCACTACCGTTTCGATCCCCAGTTTCATCATCCGTGCGTATTGCATCAGCTGCTCTACCGCTCCGATACGGTAGGTATCGAGAACCACTAGCCCCACTTTATATTTCTTCTCCAAGAGATACGAAAAACGTGCCGCCAATTTCGCAATCGAAGTCGTTTTCCCGACACCGGTAGGGCCTACGAGCATAATCACTTTTTTACCGCCCGGTTTCGGGGATGTTTCGAGGCGTACCGGAATCATTTTACGCATCAATACCTGAAAATAGCGCTTAACGGTTTCGGAACTCTCTCTCATTTTTGAGGGCATATGCTCCAGTGTGAGGTGCATAATCTCATCCAAATGTGCTTGATCCATTCCGCTTTGTTGGGCAAGACGGTAAATCTCTGCAAATTCAGGGGGAATAGCCGCCGTCGTTTTCGGCGATTTTTCAGACCAAAACATATTTTGGATCAGTTTGACTTTGTCTCCGAGTTTTTCGATCTCTTCTTTGATCCGCTTAAGATCTTCACTTTCTCGAATCGGTGCATGTCGAGGTACACGCTCTTCTTCGGTAACTTCCGCAATTTTAGAGATTTGTTTGGCCGCTTCAGAGATATTATAAAGAACATCACTGCTTTTTTGCGCCAGCGGACGCTGTTTCATTAAAGGCTCTTCGATTTTAGCTTTTGTTTTAGGAATAGTATGTTCTTCAACCCCTACTACAATCTCATATAAAGCACTTTTACCGAGTGATTTCTTTTGCACTTCGCGTGTCTCGATTAACATCGCCTCTTCGCCAACCTCTAACTGCGCTTTTTTTAGCGCTTCAGCAGGGGTGGCACCGCTAAATGTCAAAATTTTCATTTTATCTCCATTTAAAACGCTATCGGAATAAATACCAATTAGCTACGTTAACACTTGGTTCACCTTGGCGGTGTGCCCAAACACGCTTAGGTGCTTTCTTTTGGATCATACTTCCAAGCGGAATCATCACACTGAGCCGCTCATTCCAATGAGGGTGGGGAATATTCAACTCTCTGGTTTGAACGACACGATCCCCAAAGAATAGTATATCCAAGTCCAACGTCCTCGGCGCATTCGCAAAACTGCGACGCCGCCCAAAACGTTTTTCGATCCGCCAAATCAACCGTAAAAGAGCTTTAGGCTCCAATGAAGTAGCAATCTCCATGACCGTATTATCAAAATCACTTTGTTCAGTGTATCCAAACGGAGGATTAGTGAGAATCACTCCGCTTCTTAGAGGGGTGAGCAAAGATGAACGAGACAAATAGATCCATAAATGATTCATCCGCCGCTTTACATCTCCAATATTTCCTCCTACCCCGATCAGGACACGATAACGATAAGCGTGAACTTTTCGAAGTACTTTAGGAAAATTGTGATCCACATAAATGCTATGACTCTTATCGAGAACACGGCACAATGGCACTCCTTACTCTTCTACTGCACTTTGCTGCGCCGAAGCGGCTTGACGCATTGCATTAATTTCACTCAAAATCTGCATCATTCCCACCATCGCCAAATGGTATCCGAAAGGGCCGAAACCAATGATCGAAGAGGTACATACAGGGGCGGTCATACTTTTTTGACGAAACTCTTCACGACGATAGATATTGCTGATATGTACTTCAATGGTCGGAAGATTCACCGCACTGATCGCATCACGAATCGCAATCGATGTGTGAGTGTAGGCGGCAGGGTTGATGATGATCCCGTCTGCATCTCCGTAACACTCTTGGATACGGTCAACAATTTCCCCCTCCAAGTTACTTTGATAAAACTCAATCTCCACACCGTTTTGAGTTGCGACATCTTTCATTTGGGCATGAATCTGTTCTAAACGCATCGGCCCGTATACTTGCTGTTCCCGAACCCCTAGCATATTGAGGTTTGGCCCTTGGATAACGACTATTTTCATTGATTAAACCTTGATCTTCTGTTTTAAGGATAGATTATAAGAGGTTCTATATTATAAGGAACTAAATCGCTTTCATCTTCGAAAAATTCGATTGCCCTAAAGCTCATTTCGCTATACTTTATCTTTTAAAAATCAGTATCAAAGGTCCAAAATTGCAAGTACTATTAAGTGACGCTATTTTTACGGATGGAACCGTTCTTCGTGATCACGGTATCGTATTTGATAAAACAATTCTCGAAGTCGCACCGAATGAAAATTTACGTTCACGTTACGGCGCGCAATGCACTGAATTAGGAGAGGGTTCTGTTCTTCTTCCGGGTCTTATCAATTCACATGTCCATTTAGAGTTTAGCGCCAATCAATCCCATCTCACTTACGGTGAGTTTATGCCGTGGCTCTCCAGCGTTATCGCATCTCGAGATGAGCTCATCAACGCATGTAATGACGATTGTACAACCCGTGCGATTGAGACTATGCTCGCCAACGGTATCACCGCATTCGGTGCGGTCAGTTCGTATGGATTTGATCTCAATTCTTGTGTTAAAGCATCTCAGAAAGTCGTCTTTTTTAACGAACTTATCGGCTCCGATCCCGCCATGGCCGATGCACTTTATGCCAACTTCCAAGAGCGTCTTTTTGCCTCTCAAGAGCTAAAACGAGAAGGATTCCATCCCGCAATCGCCATCCACTCCCCCTACTCCGTTCATCGAGTGTTAATCCAAAAAGCACTTAAATACGCAAAAGAGAAAGATCTGCGTGTGACGGCTCATTTACTGGAAAGCCCAGCTGAACGGGAATGGTTAGACAGTAACAGTGGAGCATTTGCACCTTTTTTTCAAAACTTTCTCAAACAAACCCAAGCCGCCAATACGGCACAAGAGTTTATAAACTATTTTCACGAAGTACCTACCCTCTTTACCCATGCCGTTCAAGCAACTGAAAATGAGCTCTCTGTTATCACTTCAGATGGGCATAGTATCATCCATTGCCCCATCTCAAATCGCCTTTTAGGGAACAGCGTCCTTGATATCAACCGCCTTAATTCATTCTCTGTCCCGTGGGTATGCGGAACCGACGGACTAAGTTCCAACTATGCCCTCAATCTGTTTGAAGAGATGAAAATCGCCCTTTTTATCCATGCCGAGGATGACTTATCCTCTTTGGCTCTCCATCTTTGGAGGAGTGTCACTTCCGATGCGGCGAAGGCATTGAAACTCAATTGTGGTACAATCGCATCTGCTTATGATGCGGATATTTTAGCGGTACGAATCGATTACCCCATTAATGAACAACTACCGATTCATCTGATAACACAGCCTCGCGTCATAGAATCCATTTATATCCAAGGGGAGAAAGTACAATGATGGAAATTATTAGAAAAATCGGCACTTGCCTCGCATCGGGACTCAAATTTATCCAAGAACATTTTAAAGCTACCCTCTTAGTGCTCTTCGTCATTTGGCTCCTTCTCCCCTCAGGGGATGAGGGAATGACATCCCATAATCTCCAAAAAATATCGCTTGCCGGACCGATTTTGGACGCAACCCCTATTGTAGAGCAAATCGACAAAGCCGGTGAAAATCCTGATATCAAAGGGGTTCTTTTTAGCATCGATTCTCCCGGTGGTGCTGTTGCCCCTTCCGTTGAAATTGCCTACGCAATCAAACGGCTTACTGAGACCAAGCCTGTTGTTGTTTATGCGGCGGGGATTATGGCAAGCGGAGGGTATTATTCTGCTATTTGGGGAAATGAGATCATCGCCAATCCCGGCAGTATGATCGGCTCCATCGGTGTCATTATGCAAGGAGCTGATATTTCCGAACTCATGGAAAAAGTAGGGGTAAAAACCCAAGTTGTCCATGCCGGAACCTACAAACAAGTGGGAACATTTGATCGAGAGTGGAGTGACATTGAACGTGCCGAACTCGATAAAGTGATCAGCGGAACCTACGCAATGTTTGTTTCCGATGTCGCACGTGCCCGTAAACTCAATCCGTCACTTAGTAGTGAATTTGCCGATGCCCATATCTTTACCGCCGCTCAAGCGAAAAAAGTGGGATTGGTCGACAGTATCGGAGTTGAATACGATGCCAAAAAACGGGTAGAGACTCTGGCAAAAGTGAACGAACCAATTTGGAATAAAGAAGACCCGATGGATAGATTTTTCAAACGATTCGCCGCAGAAGGAGCCAGTTTGGCTCACATGTACTTTCCGAGCGTATCGTTACAATAAAAATTAAATCGAAACGATCTCTACTACTTCTGAGCGGACGACTCTCCGCTCATTCATCGCCTCAAACCGATCCCCGACACTCAATTCATCCAAATCGATCACTTTCCCCTCACGGGCGATCTGCGCAAATCCGCTTTTGTTTTTATTTTTAGGATGATTGGCATTGAACCCGTCGGTGAGCTGTGTAATCATAAACTGCTTTTGGCGTAGTGTTGATTCGATACTTTGATTCAATCGCTCCATCAGGGGAATAATCTCCCGTTGGCTTTGCTCCAACCGTTGTGTCATCTGTCGATTTAAACGTTCTCGTAGCTCTTTGACCAGCTCGTGCTGAACTTCCAACCGATGCTCAACCCCATGACGTTTAAACGCTTCCTGCATCGAGAGGAGCTGTTCGCGTTTACGCTCCAATCTCTGAGTAATCATCCCATAAGCACTGGAGCGAAGTTCATCGATACTTTGAGAGAGCTCGTTTTGATCGCTAAGGAGCATCTGCATTGCAGCACTCGGTGTCGGAGCGCGCATATCGGCCACATAATCGCTAATGACCCAATCGATCTCATGCCCCACTGCCGACATGATCGGCGTATTCATGGCAAAAATGGCATCGGCAACGATCTCCTCGTTAAATGCCCATAAATCCTCAATACTTCCACCGCCACGTCCGACAACGACCGCATCCGCGTTTAAGGTATCGGCATAGCGGAGAGCATCGGCTATTTGTCCCGCCGCACTCGAGCCTTGAACCAATACATCCAAAACGATGAGTTTGACCAGCGGCCATCGATGTGAGGCGACTCTTTGCATATCCTGTAAAGCGGCACCTGTCGCGGAGGTAACTAAAACAATCGTTTGAGGGAATTTCGGGAATGTTTTTTTGCGTGTCGGATCAAAGTACCCTTTGGCTTCCAGCTTCTGTTTAAGCTGCTCGAACGCTACCGCCAACGCCCCCGCACCGTAAGGTTCGGCACTAAATGCATTGATCTGATATTCGCCACGCGGTTTGTAGAGGCTTAATGCCCCGTGCAAGATGATATGCGCCCCCTCTTCGAGAGAGAACTTTAGCCTAGCGGCATTCCCCTTGAACATCACACATTTAATGGCGGACTCGTTGTCTTTGAGGGTGAAATAGATGTGTCCGCTGCCGTGTTTAGTGACGCGAGAGAGTTCCCCCTCGACGCTGACAAATTCAAAAGAGGTCTCGAGTAGCGTCTTGATCTGTTCATTAAGAGAAGAGACGCTAAGGGTGGAAGCCATAAAGCTACTTTTTACGGGCAATTATCAACGTTGAAATATCCATTGAAAAGCTTTTGCTATAGAGCATTTCAAATCCGGCTTCTTCAAGCTCGCGAGACATTTTTCCTACGGTTAAAAAACCTTCGATAGAATCGGGGAGATAACGATACGCTTCGTAGTTGTTAGAGATCAATCCGCCGATACGAGGGAGGACGTTGTTCATGTACCAATCACGCACTTTTCCGAGCATAGAGGGATTTTCGTTTTTCATAAATTCCAAAATTACGACAAGCCCCCCTGTTTTAAGGACGCGATTAAATTCATGAAGTCCCTCTTGACGCTCTACGACATTACGAATTCCGTACGAAATGCTGATAATATCGGCAGAACTGTCCTCTTTGGGAAGTTGTGTTGCAGGGGCGATGTGAAACGACATATCCGGAAATTTTTCACGTCCTACGCTCACCATCCCCTCACTTGGATCAATCCCGACAATACGATCAACACTCAATCCCGCTTTATCGGCACGACGTTTCCAATACCCCATCATATCCCCTGTACCGCATGCGACATCAACAATGGAATTAATCGTTTTTGAGGGGCAGTAACTAAATGCCAAATCGCATGCCTTGCGACGCCAAAAGGTATCAACACCCATGCTGAGAACTCTATTAGCTCTATCATAAGTAGGTGCTATATCATTAAACATTGATACAATTTTTTCTTGGCGGGTCATAAATAGTCCTATTTTTTCTTCATCCAAAGGATAATGTTATCGGAGATTTTAGCGTGCACTACCTCAAAATCCTCTTGTATTGAGCCAAGAGTTTGTGTTCCGCCCCCGATTTTAGGTGCAATGTAACTCAGATACCAATCACATACATCACGACTCGCCTCAAACATCCCTGCACCCCCTTCAATCATAACAAGACGATACTCCTTGATCCGGTCAAATCTCGATTCAATAAAAACTTGACGATTAGAGACATTAAAGAGAGGAATGGTACGGTCAAATTCTTCTTCATAAGAATAGATCAATACATCGGGAGCCTTTCCCTCTACCAGTCGTGCATCGAGCGTTGGACGATCAATGCGTACCGTATTGCCTCCGATCACAATCAAATCGCATTTGTCACGAAGAGCATGAACATGTTTGCGTGACATCTCTGAGCTGATTGTTCCGTTATCAATCGTCCCATCGAGGCGCTGAGCCCATTTAAAAAATACAAAAGGGTTGCTTTGCCACTGGATAAACGGCTCTAATAGTTTTTGCCCCTCGGATTCCATAATGCCAAAAGTGCATTGAATACCTGAAGCGCTCAATATCTCGCCACCGCCTGATGCGATAGGGTTGGGATCTTTACAGGCAACAAAAAGCTCTTTAACTCCCAAATCTCGAATTAATAATGCACAGGATGGGGTTTTCCCACTATGCGCACACGGCTCCAACGTCACCACCATAGAAATCGTTTTAAAAATGCCATTGTGATGGGTTCTAAGGTAGTCGTGTATAGCTTGGGAATCATCGCTCAGTGCAATAGTGCTATCCCCTGAAAGAATCGTATAAGCATCCCGCAGTGCGTAAACTTCTGCATGAGGAGCGCCCGCGATTTTATGCACACCGTGTGATAGGATTGCACCATCCGCAGATATACACGCTGCACCGACGGCAGGATTAGGAAAAGTAAGGAGTTGATAGTCCCACGCTGCTTCGAGCGCAAGTTTCATAGCATGAAATACGGTGGTTTTCATTACCACTCGAAGTAGGTTTTAGCCTTGCTGATTGAGCGGAAAGGGATTTTTTGCTCACCATTCTCTTTGGTCATTAAAATGATCTCATCGTTTTCGACACCGATCATTTCACCCTCAAATTTTTCTTTAGAAAGCGTACTCAAAGCAACTTTTTCACCCACCGATTGGATAAAGTGTTCTAGTGTTTTGAGACGACGCTCAATCCCAGGACTGCTCACTTCAAGTCGGTATTCACCGCTTACCGGAGAGGTAACGTCTAATAACGGATTGATGAGATGGGTGAGTTCAGCACATTGATTGAGTGTTACGCCGCCCGGAGCCGTAACGCTAACACGAAAAATGGTGTTCTCATTTTCGTTAAGTACGGCAGTATCGTAAAGAGATAAGCCGATTGATTCGACCATTTTTTTGATGTCAGATTCAAGACTCATCTTTTTTCTCCTTGGCTATTTGGGCGAACAACGCCTCAATATTTTGGCTTCGTTTGAGGGTATCATCAAATACGAAGGTCATACGGGGACTGCGAAACCACCCTTGATCTTTCATGCAGTGTTCTTCGATAATCGGACGCGCTTTTTCAAGCAGTTTTAAAAAGACGGCTTGTTCTTGCGGAGTATAGTGATGAGGATCAAGATAGACTTTTGCATCGCTTCGCCCGCGTGAGCAGTGGACATCAATGACATCCACTTCACGTACACGCGCATCGGAGAGTTGTGAAATTGCTTCAGGAATCAACTCTTTGAGAATTGACTCTGTTCGTTTGATTTTTATTTGTGCCGGTGTCACAGAGTTACTTTAGTCTCGATTTTTTTGAAGGTTTCGATAACGTCACCCACTTTAACATCGGTATATCCGTTGAGGACAACACCACAATCGAATCCTTTAGTTACCTCTTTAACGTCATCTTTGAAACGACGGAGTGACGTAAGATCACCCTCATGGATTACGACACCCTCACGGATAACGCGAACCATTCCGCCGCGTACGAGCTTACCGTCAACCACAACACATCCTGCGATTGTTCCGGCACCGCGAGGCATAGGGAACGTGTCGCGAACTTCAGCCTGTCCGGTATTTTCTTCACGGAATTGCGGTGCCATCATACCACCGAGTAACAATTTAACATCGTCGATCAACTGATAAATGATAGAGTAGGTTTTAATCTCTACACCCATCTGTTTTGCCATCGCATTGACATTACCCGTAGGACGAACATTGAATCCTAATAGGGCACAGTTTTCACTGTTGTTTACCAATGCAATATCATTTTCGGTAATACCGCCGACACCGCTGGAGATAACTTCAACTTTAACTTCTTCATTGCGTAATTCCGCAAGAGCCGATTTAATCGCTTCAAGAGATCCGTGAACGTCGGTTTTGAGAACCACTTTAAGGGCTTTAATACGACCTTCAGCAATCAATGACGTGAGATCATCAAAGGATGCTTTCGTACTCAATGAAAGTTCACGATGACGATCGTAGTCAGCACGTTTCTGTGCTACTTCACGTGCTTCACGATCACTCTCCATCACCATCATCACTTCACCCGATGGGGGAACATCGCTGAGTCCTACAACAACGGCGGTTTGACTCGGTCCGATTTGTTGAAGCTGTGCTTTACGGTCACTGATCAACGCACGAACACGTCCATAAGCACCACCGCATACGATATTGTCTCCGACACGTAAAGTTCCGTTTTGAACGATTACAGTCGCAACCGGTCCGCGTCCTTTTTCTAGTGTAGACTCAACAACAACCGCTTTTGCCATAACATCTGGGTTTGCTTTAAGCTCCATCACTTCAGATTGAAGTAAGATCGCTTCCAAAAGCTCATCAATACCGGTCATAGCTTTAGCTGAGACACCGACAAACTCAACATCCCCGCCCCAATCAACAGGATTAAGTCCAAGTTCTGCCATTTGCGCTTTAACCATATCCGGATTTGCACCCGGTTTATCCATTTTATTGACCGCAACGATAACCGGTACTTTTGCATCTTGTGCATGTTTTACCGACTCACGAGTTTGAGGTTTAACCCCATCATCCGCCGCAACAACAATAACGATAATATCGGTGAGCTGTGCCCCGCGTGAACGCATTGCACTAAAAGCTTCATGCCCAGGAGTATCGAGGAACGTAATCAATTTACCTTTTTGCTCTACTGAGTAGGCACCGATATGCTGAGTGATTCCCCCTGCTTCGCCGTGTGCAACTTTGGCATTACGAATCGCATCAAGAAGAGAGGTTTTACCATGGTCAACGTGCCCCATAATAGTGATAACCGGAGGACGCTCAACGGCACCTTCACTGTCTTCGTGCTCTTCATCGTACGCACTCTCAAGATTAAACGCATCTTTTGGATCGATGGTAGTCACTTCGACGCCGAATTCGCTCGCCAAAATTTCGATCTCATCTTTTCCGAGAAAGTCATTTTTAGTTACCATCATTCCAAGATCAAAGAGAACTTTGATAACCGCTGAAATACTTTGACCTACTTTTTCAGCAAATTCATAAACACGAACATCTTCTGCAATTTCAACATGCGTAATAACTTCATCTTCTTTAGTATCTTTGGTATAGCGTTTACGCGCTTCACGGGAAACTTGACGCGGTTTATTCCGATTAGCACCTTGTTTTTTACCTGCGTTACGACCGATCGGTTTTTTCTCTTTCGGTTTTTGTTCTTCTTCCGGTGGCAAATTAGCACCTAGATCGTTGAAGTCCATCAATACGACTTGGTCTTGTTCATAGTCCATAGAGACGTCTGAAATACCCCCGCCAAAAATATCAAGACGAACTCCTTGATCTTTTTTCTGTACCGGAGCATTATTACTTTGTGCTTTTTTTGCTTTTTTTGCTTCCAACTCACGCTGAGCTTGTTCGCTCAATTTTCCGTAGCTGGAAACATTGAGATTTTCATGACGTACAGGCGCAATGAACTCTTCTTCTTGAGGACGTTTTTTCTTAACGATTTTCAATCCTGAACGCTTCGGCGCTTCTGGCTCAGATAAAGATTCTTCGCTACTCTCCTCTTTTTTCTCTGCTTCGGCTACCAAAACCGGCATACTCTCTTCAACCACACTAAGGGTAATTGAAGGCTCTTCGGAAGAGGCTGTTTTTAGGGAAGACTTGGGCGCCGTAGTCTCAGTAGACGCCCCGCTCATGATATAGTTCATGATTTGCTCAGCTTCTTCGATCGAAACCGAACTCGAGGCAGTTTTTACATTAAGCCCCATTGCAGCTGCTTTGTCTACTACCTCTTTTGAATTGATACCAAGCTCTTTGGCAATTTCATGAACTCTAACTTTATCCATCATTAACGATGATCTCCTTTAACCGATTCATCAGCTCTACGCTAGCGCCGCTTTTACATTGACGGGATAATTGACCCGGAGTTTTTTTATGGTCGATACAAGATCGACACAAATAAAAACTTCTCCCTTCTCCACGATAAGGTTCTAATAACCCCTCTCGGCATTGAAGGCGTAAAAGTGAAAATTGAGCGAAGCGCTCACGACAAACCACGCACATGCGTATAGGCTGATGTAACTTTTGCGCCATTATATCCAATACTTTCTTTTATTTTCATTGTTTAATGCCAAAGGGACAAAGCCCCATTGACTACGTTACCGCAGTGTTCGCTCTTTTATCGTTCAACCACTAAACCGTCATTGTCAAAACCTAAAATTTTGACCTCGAAATCGGTAAATTCCGACTTAAATTTATCGGCTAACATCTGAGCATCCTGGTCATAAACCATATTAAAAAAAGTCGATCCGCTCCCCGAGAGGGTTGACATCAATGCCCCGTTATCGTACGCCATCTTTTGGACGGCAAAAAGTTCCGGCAACATCTTCATCCGTACTTTTTGGTGGAAGCGATCTTGTGTAGCCAGTCGAAGCATCTCCCAATCTTCATTGAAAAATGCCCCTACCGTCACCGCCGTATGGGAGAGATTAAACACAGCATTCTCTTTGCTGTACGATTTAGGGAGCGTTGTTCGCGATTTAGCCGTCGAGATCGGTTTATTCGGAATAACAACTACCGCTTTGAGGTAATCGGGGAGATGTTTTTGCTGTGAAAAGACTTTTTGCTTCTCTACCATTGCCGCGTTAAATCCCCCCATAACCGCCGGAGTGATGTTGTCAGGATGACTTTCATACACAAGTGCATGGTTAAGAATACGACGTTTGGAGACCTTTACCCCGGCAGCTTCATGAGCACAGCTGATTGCGCTCACGATAACCGCAGATGAACTTCCTAAACCGCGGGACATCGGGATCTGGTTATAAAAGGTAAATTTAAAATTTTGCCGTTTTTGAGTCAGACGGCGATAATGTTCGTTAAAAATAGAGACGAACAGATTATTTCCTTTGAGACGGGGATTATTTTCTCCTTCACCTTTAATAGAAACAGCAAAAAAGCGTGATGGTACCAACTCTACTTGGTTCCGTAAATCAACCGCAAGGCCTAATGAATCAAATCCGGGTCCTAAATTCGCACTCGTTGCAGGTACACTAACGAACAAATAATTTCCTTATCCTACGGCATCAATCCCATAATAGGGAAGATTATCCGAATCAAATTTTTCTAAATCGATCTTTTTGGGGAGTGTGAACGCAATTAGTTCAGGGGAAACTAACGGCTCCAACTCAATGGTTGTCCTATTTTTAACAAAATAGAGCTTTCCAACTGCTTTGATGGGGCTATTTTGGTTAAAAAAGAAAGCATCCGTGGCTAAAAGGGGAATCTTTTTCGTAATACTAAGGGTTTTTAAAAAGAGGTAGGTCACTTTAATCCCCATAAAACTTCCGGGGCCTTTGGCGTATATCAAATTGGAGAGCGTGTAGCGCTGAAGCAGCGAATCAAAAATCTCAGCCAAAACATCTGAACTCATCCCCTCGCTACGAATCTCTTCTACTAAATCCCCATTTTTATAGATTCCGACAAGAATAGGAGACGTTAGCGCGATAACGAGGGCATCATGCATACGCTTTCGCCAACTCTTTGGACTCAGCAGTTGCAAGCTCAACAATTTCGTAATTGGCAGGATCTTTTAAAAGCTCTAACGTCAATTTATGGTTAAGATCATGACTTCCCGCAAAGGCTTCATAATTGCCGATAAAATTCATCCCGATCAGGGACATATCTCCGATTGCATCGAGGATTTTATGACGTACGAATTCATCTCCGAATCGAAGGCCCTCGGGGTTAAGTACTTTTTTATCATCCAAAACAACCGCATTTTCCAAACTACCCCCCAGAGCAAGCCCTTTAGAGCGAAGATACTGCACTTCATGAACAAATCCGAATGTTCGAGCCCGTGCGATCTCTTTTTTATAGTTCTCTTTTGTAAACGAGAGGATATAGCTTTGTTGATCAATAACAGGATGGGAAAATTTAATCGTGAAATCGTAGTTCATGTCGTTTGAAGGGATTAATTTAACGTATTTATCTCCCTCTTGTACAATCACCTCTTTCTTAATGCGCATCATCTTTTTCGGAGTGTCCTGAGGTACGATTGTGGCCTCTTCGAGGAGCATACAAAAGCTCATTGAGGAGCCATCCATTACGGGAACTTCATCCGCATCCACGATAACACGCAGATTGTCGATTCCATACGCATAAATTGCCGAGAGCATATGCTCGATTGTCGAGATAGTGACGCCCTCTTTACCGATAACCGTTGCCATTTTCGTATCCACTACATTCTCAGGAGTAAGGGGAATCGATATACCGACATCACTACGGTAAAAAACGATACCGCTATTAACCCCTAACGGCTCAAGTCGTAATTTTACAGGTGAACCTCGGTGCAAACCGATACCTACGAGTTCGACACTTTTACCTATCGTTGTTTGCATCATGGGTTTCTTTTCCTTAGCTCTATTCGACTTATCTAATTATACCGTGTTTCACTGTTGGCTAATGATGACTTTTGCACTCTCAATAACACTCGTAATGTTGTCATAAATCCATTTTGTATCCATCCACTCTTCGGGACGTACTTCAATTCCTTGTACCAAAATACCAAAGTGGAGGTGATCCCCCATCGCATACCCGCTTAATCCTGTTTTAGCAATCTGCTGGCCGAGAGCTGCAATATCCCCTTTTTGTACATGAACTTCCGAACAATGCCCATAGAGGGTATAAAGACCGAATCCGTGATCAATAATCGGAAGATTTCCATAGATCCCGTTCGGCTGAGAAAATACGACATTTCCTCCGTTCGACGATGTAATCGGTCCCATCGCAACACTCGCTAAATCAAGCCCCATGTGATATGCCTGAGAAATATTTTCTTGACCCTTATAGCTGTAAATACGGTGATCCCCGAAGTCTGCCACTTTTTGACCGTTGACAAGCGGATAAAACGGCTCAGGAGCAAAATCAACAATCATCTTCTTTGAAACTTTTGACGTAATGTCATGGATGATTTTTTCATTATCGGCACGCACTTTTTCGTTAATAATGCGAAACTGCTCCAGTCGATCGTCTACCCCTGCTGTTTGTTCATATTCATTTGCAAGCTGTGCAATCTTACCGTCTAAAAAAGCATCGCTGAGTTCAATATTGGATACTCGATAGCGGTGATCTTTTAAACGAAGAGGAACCGCATTTCTGGTTTCATTCCCTGCACGGTCACGAGCAATTACCGTAGCACTGAAACTTGCTTCTTGCACCGGCCATGCCACAAGAGAAGCATAATACCCCTGTTTCATAAACGGTTGCGCGATGAACGTTTTTCCAAAATTGGTCTCAATTTTCAAACTCTCTAGATGGGGATCATCCGCTTTGAAAATAACAATGGCCGATCCCCCCTTTTGAATTTTGTAGGAGTTAGCAATGATAGAGAGTACCGGTCGGCGCTGATCGATAACCAGGGTCATCTCTTGCTGGTAAGTATTCCCCATAAAAAAGCCCCATAAGCTCTTATCCGTTACCTCAATTTTGAGCACTACCGAAGTTGCTTCTACTCGGTGAACCCCTTTTGGAGGTAGAATTTCGAATACTTTTTTAGCTTCCGATGATGGGGTATTCTCATCAACCACTACCCACTCATCGTGCGGTGTAGCAATCGTTGCTTTAAATGATTTTAGCCCGCTTATATCTTCTACGCTCACGTGAATGGGATCGTTAAAATTCCAATAACCGTCTTGACTCACCGTAACTTTCGGTTCATCTCTCTCAAACAGTGGCGAAAAGCCCATAAATCCAAGGGCACTCAAAACCAAAACAACACCTATCCATCCCATAATTCCCGAATTGTTTCGGCCTCTTCTCACACTAACTCCTTTGTTATCATTACCATCATATTTTTTACTAGCTCATCATATTTTTCATGTTTTAGACGTGTTCCGGCACGTTTGAGATGTCCGCCGCCGCCGAATGACATCATAATATTGGCGGCATTAACAGCGCCGTCTGTCCGTAATGAGAGTTTAGCCCCTCCTCGGGGATGCTCAATCACCATCATAGCGGCTTGAACACTTCGTATTCCCAATGCTTCATCTAACACCCTCTTGCACTCGCTTAAAGTGGCACCGGTCTCTTCCAATACAGATAAAGGAACTTCAAAAACCGCAAGCCGTCCGTCAACCAAAAGCTTCATCTGTTTAAGTAGTATCCCCCTTACCCTCAAAGAGGCAAGAGAGCGGCGGCGATAAAGCCACTCACTGCATAGCGCATGGTCCGCTCCGCGATCTATCAAATCTTGTGCCATAGCAAACGTTTTGGAACTACATTCGGGTACACTAAAACATTTCGAATCATCGAGTAGTCCCGCGTAAAGCGCCGTCGCTATTTTACCATTGATTTTTATACCATTGGCAACAAAATAATCATAAACGACTTCGGTTGTACTGATAGCCGACGTATTGATAATATTATGGGTGCCGTAAAAATCATTACTGATATGGTGATCAATATTAAGAAGCGGCAACTCGTTTTCAATCCCGATCCGTCCGTAGCTGCCGCAATCAAAACTGATCATACAGTCTGCATCTTCGGGAAAACGGTCCGTAATTTTGTCAAACCACGGTAAAAATGCAAGATTCGGGTTTACCTCGGTAGAGACACAAAAAAGAGTGATTTTTTTTTGGCTTCTTAACAGATACGAGTAAAATGCACATGCAGCGCCGAGTGAATCGGCATCAGGGTTTTTATGGGCAATTAACACTATATGGTGAGACGAATCGATCAAGTTAGCGGGCATCAAATACTCTAATAGCCTGAATTTAGGCGGAAATACTTCGATTATAGCACTTCCCTTTTTATTTGAGGAGTATACTATGATTAAATTTTAATCACTTTTCAAAAACAACTCCATATTGTCTTGATTATAATAAGTTACCTGATTCCGTCCATTCTCTTTTGATCGATACATTGCGGCATCTGCGTGACGGACAAGCATTTCAATCTCTTCACCGTGATCGGGATAAAAAGACGCTCCGATGCTAGCCCCAATACTCATTAAATTTCCATTGGCCGTAAACGGTTCTTTTAGTACCTGTAGTATACGATCCAGTAGAGGTTCAACCTCATAGATTGAATCGATATTACTAAAAATAATAACGAATTCATCCCCTCCGATTCGTGCAATCGCGTCACTTTGGCGAAGTACCTTTTCAAGTCTACCGGCGACTTGTCTCAGAACATGATCCCCCACCTCGTGCCCGTGTGTATCATTAACTTGCTTGAATCCGTCCAAATCAAGAAACGAAATAACCGCTTTTGAATTTTTTCGTTTTGAAAATGCTAATATCTTCTCCGCAAGACTCATAAACAAATAACGATTCGGAAGATTCGTCAAAGGATCATAATTTGCCATATGTTGAAGCTGTTCTTGGCGCTGTTTGTGCTCCGTAATATCACTAAAAATTCCAATATAGTTTTCAATTTCTCCATAAGTATTACGCACCGCATCGATACGCAAAAACTCAGCATACGTCTCCCCGTTTTTTTTCTTATTCCATATCTCCCCACGCCAGGAACCTTCACCATTTATCGCTTTATCAAGCTCATCATAAAATTCTTTTTCATGCATACCGGAACGGAGGATAATAGGCTTTTTACCGATCACTTCATCTCGTGCGTAGCCTGTCAACTCACAAAAAGCTTCGTTCACTTCAATAATTATTTTTTGCGGATTGGTAATGACAATCCCCTCTCTGGAATTATGAAAAACATTGGCAGCACGTCGTAAATATTTTTCGCTCTCCTCAACAATTCTAATCTGATTTTCCAATGACTCTGATTTAACACGTAAAGTGCTAGCCAAACGTATCGTCTTTCTTACAAGAAAAATCAATAATGCTACCACACCACTCAATGAAATGATAATGAAAATAGCGTATTGATGGATAACATCTTTAAGTGAGAACGGTGGAACCGTATCATAAGGCTTTATACGCAGAGTCTGCATTAATGTACGAATACCCTCATACGACAGCGGAATATTCCACCCGTAATATCCCGCTGTTTTGGTAATCTCGGAACCATACGGCAAAGTCAGTAATGCAACCATTACCTGATTTGCCAATACATGATCGGTCATTTTCGAGGAAGCAAACGGCCATTCGGGATAGAGTGCGGTAGAGAGCGATTGGGGGTAATTATTCATCGGATGAATAATTTTAAAATCGTTACGATTTACTTTCCCCTCTTTTACCATTTTTTCCAATACCCCCGTACGGATAAATCCGACATCCGCCGAACCGCTTTCGACTATATAAACTACTTTATCATGGGGCATATCGGTGTATTGTATCGTCGCCTCTTTCGTAATATCAATACCGTTTTCCTGCAGTAAAACCCGCTGAGCCAAATACCCGCCAAGTGAGAGTTCATCCACGGCGGCAATATTCTTTCCCCGTAAGTCGTTCAGATTTTCAATATCTTGGCGATCCGAACGGGCTATAATAACCCCGCCGAATTCGGTCAGTTCCGTTCCGCTTACATTAGCACGAATCAGGGTCGCCATACGGCTGACATCGTATTTTGTAGAAAGATAAATGTAGTGTTCAGGATTGGTAACTATAAAATCAAGCTTACCCTCATGCGCCGCTTTATTGAATTCAGCATAACTAAGAGGGAGTATGGAAAAACGGTGGGTTGCGATTTTGCTGTTGAGGTATGAGGCCAAAGGTTTCCACTCTTGGAGTGTATCGGCTTTGGAACGAAAAGCCAAAACGCCAATGACAACTTCATCTTTCGCTTGTTCTATGATTGGTTTAGCACTAAGAGAGAGTGAAAAAATCAAGAAAACAATAACGCTTAAACAAGATTTGAATTTCATTTTATACCTCTTACTTTAGAATAGTATAAAATGAAAAACTTAAATATATCGTTAAGAAGTGTTATTTTTTACTCTATTGTACTTTGTAAAACCGCTTCAAAATCTTTTTGTGCCTGTAATAATGCCGCTTTACCCTCAGGATCGCTGACACGTGCACTGCTCATCCAGTTATAAACTCCCGGAAAGCCCATGACAATCTCATCCGTATCTTTTTTCTTATATACCATTAACGTACACGGTGCAAATGCCGCCGCTTCAGGAGCTGTTTTAGCTACGGTATAGATAACTTTGAGTTTACAAATGGAGTAAGTGTCATAAAAATCAAACGGACTTTTTTCACCCAGAACAAAGTTATAATCGGTAAAGTTTGACATTACAAATCCGGCAGGTTTGAGACCGTCTTCAATCATCATCTCAACTTCTTCTTTATCCGCTGCCCAGCTTTTGGCATCTGAGGGGCGAACATAACGACTTAATAAAGCTCCCACGGCCGGTAGTGCTGTTTCGCTCATCGTTACTTTTGCACCAGGAAGTGCTTTTTTGAGCGTTGAGAGGGCTTCTTTTTCAATCAACGTAAACTCTTTGGCTTTAAAACCGGCAATTTTTGCCATAGCTTCTGCACTCAAGATTGAGACATGAAACTCTTTTTCTCCGCTTCGTTGGTAAATACCAAACCCCATCGGAACAAATATCCCTCCATCGGGATGAGTTTTAACTAAACTCTCTGAGAGATTTTTATGGAATGCCGTCAAAAGATTAAATTGTGCAAAGTCGCTTTGTCCGAACTGAATTTTAAACGGACCGTTCATTTCACTGTTTGCAGAGATAACAAATCCATTAGCCTCAAGCGCTTTTTCGATAACAGAGGCATTTATTTTGCCATCTGCATTGGGGACACTGAAGAGGTGAAGATCACCGCCGAACAAGGATAAAAATCCCACTAACATTGTAATAAAAATAATTTTCATCATTCACTCCTAGGGTTGTATATAAAATGCGCCCTCTGTGGCGCGTTCGATCACTTCGGCAATCCCGGCCGAAACAATCTCGACATCTTCAATCAGCTGATCGGGAGAAATCTTTTTTGTCTCCATGGTATTGCCGCAGGCGACAAATTCGACACCGTATTGTTGCAGTGCTCTCACCCGCACCGCAATCTCTTTTTCACTTTTAAGCAGTGTACGGATACCGTGGTAGTAAGCAACAATCCGTAAATGGATCTTTTCAGGACCGTAAAATTTTAAGACGTTATTGGCCGTACTGAGACCGTGATGGATCGATTCATTGTCACCCAGACTAATCCCCATTACCACTTCACGCGGTTTATCGATTGAAGGGATCGGTTCAGCAAAACGGACATCAGCAAAAAGTAGTGTAGAAAACAAAGCCCCTGCTACAATGAGGTATTTCATGATTATTCCCACTCCAATACTCGATAAGATGATTCAACATTATGACGATGAGTACCTTCATAAAGTTTATACTTTTTAAACTTATCCATGCTCACTTTTTTAATCGTCTCATCGATCCCCATTCCCGCTGCAATGGCTGCGCGGATTTCACTGCGCATTTGGATGAAATATTCTCTCGTCATTTGTGCCGCATCTTTATCGGTACGATTACCATGACCGCCGACAACATGAGCCGCTCCCAATTTATCCAAATCCTCTAATGCCGAAAGCCATCCGTTAATATCACCGCCTCTCACGGAGGGGAGACGGTCGTTAAATACCAAATCCGCCGCTATAAGCACTTTCGATTTTGGAAGATAAACAACCATATCTTTCGCCGTATGGGCTTTATACTTGGCAATTTTAAGTTCTAATGTTTGATTACCTACGGTAAGTATCGTATCGCTGCCGATCATTTCGGTAGGAAGTGTCGGGACGGTTTTAGCGTACGCCTCCGCGGAGATATAGGTTTGCATTCGGGTAGGTATGCTCATATCGGCATTGACTTTAAAATCATCAGTACCTAAAACTTTAATTCCCTGCTCGGTAAAATAGTTGTTTCCCAACCAATGATCATCATGGATATGGGTATTGATAACAAGTTTAACGGGAAGGGATTTTATTCTTTTCATTGCTTTGTAGGCTGATTGGGCATAGGCATACGAGGGACCGGTATCAACGACAACGTATCCCTCCCCTGCATCGATATAACAGCTGTTAACGATGTTGCCGTTGTTGATTTTATCCATGATCTCGGGTTTCCCAAAAAAACAGTGAACGTCCGAGGTGACACGTACCGGTTTAAGGGCGTAATCGTACGCACTTAAACTCGTGATCGTAAAGAATAAAGTTCCCAACAGCAATTTCATCGCTCACACCTTAGAAGAGATAGTTGATTTCGAAACGGTATTCGTTGTATGAGTTGTAATCAACACCGCCGGCAGTTGCAGGATCGGCATCAATGGTAGCAAAGCGTAATTTAAATTCCGTATTTGGAAGCGCTTTAAACGTTTGCCATGCATCCACATGGAAAATATCGCGATCAGTAAATCCTGAAGTAGCCGATTTTGCATCGTCAAAATTCATATTTTCATAATCAGCTGCTACTTTTAGCCCCGGAACCAACCCTGCTTTTCCAAAATCATAGACTGCTTTTACTGCCCAGTTTTTGGTATTAGCGATCCAATCGACTTGCGCCATTGAACGGGTATATCCGCCCGTCGGGAATCCGCGCCAAGGAGCGATAATATCGGCATCATCAGAAACTTTCGAGTATCCGGCTGAGAGTTCTAATGGTCCATTAGCTGCAACCAAACGTGCCATAATAATACTACCGTCTACATTATCACCCGCTGTATACCCTTTCGAAGCAGCATTTGCAGCCGTTACCGTACCGGCCAAAGATGCACCACCGATTCGACCGGCACCGTCATCCATTTGACGAAGGTAGCGGATACCCGGAGTCAATGTCCATGCATCACCGAGTTTGATTTTATAGTTGGCTTCAGCAATCGCTGTATTGAAAAAGCCGTTTAATCCTACATACTCTCCATTGAGTTTCAAATTAGGTACCGAGGTATTTTGAACGGTCAGTAAAATCATCTCTGGATCAACATCTCCGGCTCCGCGTGAACGAATATTTGCAGCAGTTAGTCCTTTATGAGCACCTGAATCATCATTAGCTGAATATTTTGCAAATGCAATGAGACTGTGAAATGTTTGGTGATCACGAAGTTTTTGAGACATAATGTAACCGGCACGAATTGATGTATCGGGAATATCTTTATTTTCGATAACAGCCGCTTCAAACGTATTGGGAATCATTTTCGTGTCATTTGTTGCAAGCATCATACTGTCGATACCTTGTCGCCCCACTTTAACATTTGATTTACCGTTTTTATATTCCAAATAGGCTTCGGCAAAATTACCCATCGCCCCTTCAGTTCCATCGGAACGTGTATGGTAGGTATCTTTACCCGCTTTACCGTAGTTGGTTACCCCGCTCCCCAAAGTATTATCATTATGCATTGGAACCGTTCCATAGAACCCTGCCGTTGCGCCAAAACCGTGGAAATAACCTGTTTTGTAGACTAAACTACCACCGGCACCCCACATGTTATTGTCTTGAACTGTAGCATTTTCATTATCCCAGTCCCACCAGAACATATTAGAGCGAAGACGTCCGTAAACTTCACCTTCGGTAAACATTTCACCGATAGAGTTTACTGCACCCGGAACTTTGGTATATTCTACTTGATAATTACCTTTAACCGTACGATCTTCTGATTTAAGCGCATGCGCCGACGTAGCGAACAAACATGTAGCCGCGGCTACGATACTGAGATTGACTAATTTCATTCCTAACTCCTTAAGTTGAATCGATTTACACGAGGGGCTTAGCACCCGCGTGCACCTTTTTTCGGACATCCACAATCATAATCCATCAGTTTAACATTGCTGTTTCCGCTGATGTTGACATTTTTCTGACGACGGATATACGCCGCGGTCACATCGTATACCGGACGTGTCAAAGAATCTTTTAGATTGCTCCCCGCATTTTGCAGATTGCCACCCCATGAAGAGACTTTGTATACCTTGGTATCGTTTAGAGGTTTTCCCCCGATCATAATATTCGTAATCCGTTTTCCACTCACAGCACCGACACGGATTTCGTATGTTACTCCGCCCAAGCGGCTCATATCGCCCCCTTGTTGATAAAGCGGGTTAGCGTTAAAGACGTTATCCGCAATATCTTCAAGCAACGTACGGATATGAAGCCCCGTCAATTCAAACGTATAAACGTTCGGATAGGTGATCGCCGTCATATCGTACACATCGTCCATCGTGATTTTGTCACCACCGAGAACCGTAGTTCCCCAGCGGTATCCCGGAGTAAATGAGATGTCCGAATCCATAGCATCGATAATCGAATCGTTGATCAGCTGATCGAACGTCGAATGGAACGTGTCACGTTTAAACAACGTCGATTTCGTAATCCCCAATACTTCGGAGAGTTCCGAATCGTACGGTGAATACAACTCTTTGACCAATGCTTCACCCTCAGGATCAGCCGGAATCAAGTTGGACGCAACCGGAATTAGTTTGTACTCATACCCTTTGACCTTATGGTTTTGGATGTCGATATCCAAACGTCCTACGTATTTGCCGTGGCTTCCCGCGATCACGATCACCGTACCGTTAATAACGGTCGGCTGCGGAGAAGGATCGTGCGTATGACCGCTGAGAATAAAGTCAATACCTTTAACCTGACGGGCAACCTCTTGGTCAACACTGAACCCATCATGCGATAGAACGACAACACAGTCCACTTTTTCCTCTTTACGCAGTTTATCAACATACGTTTGAAGGGTATCGAGACGTAACCCGAAACTCCACCCTTGAGTAAACTCTTTCGGGTTTGCGGTAGAGGTAAACGGAAACGATTGACCGATAATACCGATCTTCGCACCGCCGCGTTCCATAATGGTATACGGTTCAAAAATAAGCTCTTCGAAATCATCGGCGAATGAATCATCACCGATAATATTTTGTGAGACAAATTTTGCGTTCAGCATTTCGATCAGTTCTTTAACCCGTTTTTTACCGTAAGTAAATTCCCAGTGACCGACCATAACGTCAACACCGAGATAGTTTTGCGCTTTGACAATCGCTTCACCGCCGGTTTTGAGTGCAACGCCCGTCCCTTGCCATGTATCTCCTGAGTCGAGGAGCATCACATTATCCGCTCCGCGCTCTTTTTTGATATGGTTAATGAGGGTTTTCATGTGTGAAATCCCCCCCATTTTTCCAAATTTGTGCGCTAAGGCATCAAAATTCATGAACGTATCGAAATAGGCATCAAGCGTTTTACCCTTCATCCCATAATGTTTCAAAAACGATTCACCGCATAAAAACCCCGGAGTTCCGGTGAGATTCGGCGCTGAGATCAGTGTCGACGGTTCTCGCCAGTAAAGCGGTTTGATATGGGCATGCATATCACAGATATGCAATAGTGTCACATTTCCGCGAGCTTTAAAAGAATATATATCTTTTAATCCCACCTCATCGATCCGTTTAGGAGCCGATGTGGCAGAGGCTACCGAGGGTAATCCGATCCCCAGTGCAGCCGCGATATGGAAAAAATCTCTTCGTGATAAATCCATAATCTAATCCTTAACGTTTCACACTAGGGACACTGATAGGGTTCCCTTTTGTTTTATTGGTAACATATACTTCCAATGCTACGATCTCTTTCGAGCCGAGTGGAATTTCAGCAAGTAACGCATTTTTCATACATTGCTGCATACGTTTGTCCAACGTTACCATTTGACTTTGAGTCATACGGTATGCCGGCCATGTTCCGGCCGCAGCTGTCTCTTTTGCACCTAAATCCGGTAGCGGTTGCATACGAAGACGTTGACCTACGATATCCATACTGTGACAATTGTTACATGAAAGTCCGCGACCGCCGCGACGCTCTTCAAATACCTCTTGTCCGAGTTTCATCATCTCTGCCATGTGTTTGTTTGCTTTGACATCAATATTGGTTTTTTGTCCGTTTGCGATTGATTTGACGTACGCAGACATCTTAACCATCTCTTTGCTCTCAAGCTTTGGAACCGGTTTTTCACTAGCTGCCGCCGCCATTTGAATGGTTTGCGCCAACGTCACTACTTTTTTTGCCGGTTCTACGTAGCGAGGAAACCCTGCAATGTATTTTGGAAGATCTTTCTCTTTAACCCCTAGCATTTTGGCATAGCCCGCGGTTCCGATAAGCGCACCGAAGAGTTGTTCCCCTTCAGCCACATCCATCTCTGCCGGATTGTTATCAAGAAGCTCCGCATACATCGCTTTATCCGCATCCGACATGCTGAGTTTTTCTTCTGCAAAAGCTGAATTCAAAAGTGCCAAACACACCAATGCAGCCGTGATTGATAGTGATCGCATGGTTTATCCTTTTGGAGTAATTTGTGTCGTACTCTCGACGCTTTGCCCTTTGTTATCTTTGGCAATTACTTTGAGGGTTCCCGCACCCGGTACTTTAAAGCTAATACTCATAAGAGGATTAACAGAAAGTGATTCCCAAATGACCATTTTTGTCACCAATGTATCGTTGAACATAAATTTGACTTCATCGATATATTCCGCCGGAATCAATGCTCCGGTATCTTTGTTTTTACGCATCCCTGTTTCCATCGGGTGCATCGCCATAAAATCGATTTTAACGATATCGCCTGCTGCGTATGTTTTCGGTTTAATTTTAATCAGTGTTTTCATCTCTGCCATGGGTTATCCTTTATCTTTTTCTTTAAATCGTTTTGTGATGATGATTTAAAATCAACCACATCCGCCGATGGTAACTTTAACGTTTTGTTTTGCACTAAGGAACGACCCGTCACTCATTTCTGCGATCGCTACGACATCTTGTGTTCCGCCAAGTTTTACGCGGGTACCGAAAAATGCTTCGCCGTTAGCAGGTGTCAAATAGATATTGGCACAACGTACGTTTCCGTTTTTAGACGCAAGAATATGGATTGCTTTTACGTAATCTTTACTGTTCATCGGGCTATCTACCGTTACTTTAACCGGTACAACCGCACCGTTTTCAGCGATTTCAGGAGCTTCCATTTTTACTTTTGCAGATGGAGTTAACGCTTTACCGCCGGTAATCGCCGCTACTGCCGTCTCATAATTCATCTCATTCGGGCCGCCTGATTTTTTCTCTTCCGCGGCACTGGCAACATGTGGTAATGCAATCGCACATGCCGCAGCCGCTCCAAAACCTTTTAAAAATGATCTTCTTTCCATTTATTACTCCTTGTATTTATTTTTTGACTGCTGTGATATACGATACTAAATCGCACACTTCACGCTCGTTCATAAGGCCGTTGGCTAAATTAACCGTCATCGCTGATTTTGGATTGTCCAATCGAGGATCTGCTATTTTTTGATACATAAATTGAGCATTACGAACGCCGCTATCCATATAAAGTTCTTTGTATTTGGTCAAATCTGGTCCGATATTACCGTACCCTTTTGCCCCCTCGATATTGTGACAGGCGACACAGTTACCCATTTGTTTCTCTTTTCCGTTAGGAAGAAGTCGCGTCAACCCCTCAGGTGGATTCTCTTTTGCATCTTTTCCGTTGAGATTATGGAAAATGTAGTTTCCGCGAGCGATAGCTGCGGGGTCATTTGTTACACAACCTTCCGGCATCGTATACGCTTTTGCAGCAGGCAGGGCATCTTTTTTCAAAATTGCCGTCGCATCCGGGGTTTCAATTACCTGCGATAAATCGGCTGCACTTAAAAAAGTAGCAAGTCCGAGCATAATCACTTTTCGCATTGGCTCTCCTATTTCTGTATTTCACTGAACATTGTAGGCGAGGAATGTAAAATTTATGTAAAAAAAATAAAAAATTATCCGTTATTGTAAATAGAAGGAGAAAAAGTATACGAAAAGGTACTTCCTTTACCGTACGTAGAATCGATAGAGAGTTCGATACCTGCTTTGTCGATAATCGTTTTTACGATATTAAGACCTATTCCAAAGCCCCCTTTATCACGGTTCTCACGATAATAGCGCTCAAAAATGCGATTAACGTCTTCAATCCCTACTCCGTTATCTCGGAAATGCAGAGTGCATCGGTCTGCATACTTTTCTAAAATCACTTCGATCTCTCCCCCCTCATGGGAGTATTTGATCGCATTGGAGAGATTGTTATCGATAATGCGCTGCAGCTGTGTCGGATTAAAAGTGATACTCACATTCTCATCGATTCGGGGGATAAGGGTAATATTTTTTAATGCAGCCACTTCATAAAAATAATCGATCCGCTCTTGCAAATACAGACTAAAATCAATCATCTCATATTCGAAGGACAACCGCTCATTTTTAATCAAATAATCCATATCGTTGTACAACGTTGCCAACGTTTTGGTCGCCGCTTTAATTCGCTGAAGATATTTATTTGTAGGGTTGGAGCGATTATAAAGATCGATATTGACATTTATAATAGAAAGAGGGGTATTGATTTCATGCATCGAATCTTTAATAAATTGATCCAGCCGTTTATTCATTTTCTGAAACGGCAGGGCAAAACGATCTAAAAAGAAAAGAGAGAGGACAAAAATCAATGCCGTTATCGCAAGAAGAATGATAATAACATCCTGATAAATCCGTGCGTACGATATTTCTCCTCCTACCACCAGATAGGATGCACCGAAATAGCGCTCTTCAGGAAGAGCAACTACTAAATAGGCATACGAGTCTTGGATATGATACCCTGTTTTTTGCACTTTGAGCGGTAGCTCAATGACACTAAAGAGAGGTTCAAAATACTTATCATACAACCCCGATTCAAACGAGCGGAATCGCGGATAATCAAAAGCTTGTTTCTCTTTGGGATCAAACTCTTCCATGGCCCGAATAATCAAATGCGATTGTCGTTTGAGTTTAAATTCGTACTGTATTTCATACACGTATTTCATGTAGGTGACATACAAATACGTCGGCAATAGTAACAATACCGCGACCAGCATCGTATAAAAAAACGCATTTTTAAGGGCGTAGCGATTATCGTTCAATGATGTATCCTAACCCACGCCGATTTTGGATGATCTCTATGGGGAGTTTTTTACGAAGATTATTAATCTGTACCCGTATGTTGGCGGGATCGACGTACTCACCCCAAATCTCATCTTGGAACATCTCGACCGATACTACTTGATTGGTATGTTTTAACAAAACGGTGAAAATCTCTTTTTCCGTTTTGCTCAAAGTGATATTATGATCGTTATGCATTAACGTAAAATTTTCGGTATCGTAAATAAGTCCTTCTCCGAAATCGATCCGATTCTCCCCCTCATGATAGAAACTTTTTAATGCCTGCATGATCCGTACCTGCAGTTCGGTCAGATCAAAAGGTTTACGGATATAATCACAACACCCTGATTTATACCCCTCTTGCAAATCCGTAATATTGACCATCGAGGTGAGAAAAATAGCCGGTGTCTTATTCCCCTCTTTACGCAACGTGCGAAGCAAATCGAACCCGTTCATCCCCGGAACATTCACATCTAAGAGGTAAAGATCAAAATGGGTTTCATAAATCGCATCAAACGCCCGTTCTCCGTTACTAAAACCGACCACTTCCAGCCCAAGTTCTTCTAAAAATTCGGTAATGCTGACACGCAGCATGTATTCGTCTTCGAGCAATAATACTTTCACCTGATCTCCCCTTTAATCTCTTTGGTTACTTTGTAATCGAGCATAATCCCAATCAATTCTTCTTTGGAATATTCATTCAGACGTTCACGTGCTTCTTGCAAATAGAGTTCCCTATCTTCAGGAGGTACCGTATCTTTAAGATACAACAGCTCTTTATCGTACACACTTTGGAACTGTGCATTGTCTAACGATTTTTTCACCATCACATCATAAAGTTCATTTCTAGAGAGATGAATCAAAAAGGATATATCCTCTTCATCCGAATGGGCATACGTACTAATCTGCTTCGGTGAAAGTGAAAAAATAAAAGCGCCGATATTTTCCCCCTCACCGTTTTTCATCGGCTCATAAAACAGATAACGCCCTCCGCTAAAAATAACTCGAGTCGTTTTCAATGTTTTAAAATCGATCCCCTCTAAAAGTTTTAAATCGCTTTGGGTATATTTTGGATTGGCTAAAATATACTCTTTTCCGATTGCAGGGTTTTCTTGCATAAATACTGCCGTTTCATAAAATCGTTCATCCATTAAAATGTATAAATCAATCCCCAACCGATCAAAATACTCTTGGGTCGATTCGAAAAACGAGACCACTTCTACAAATCCGATCATCTTTTCGCTGTGATAGACCGGAACCGTTGCTTTTATCCCGATTTTTCGCCCTACTTCGATAGCGGATCGGGGATTCTTATGGGTTTGAAAATAGAGAAGATCGGGGCGGTGAAAATCCAGAGGCATCCCTGCATAGGAGTTATCCCAGCTCCGTGCAAAAATAACATAATCGGCGGTAATAATCTGCGAGCGTATCAACGAGTCGGTATGCAGTTTAATCGACTCCATAACTTCGGAAAGGATCTCGAATCCTTTATCTTCATCTTCTTGCTCCAATGCATCGCTAAGAGAGGTGTTTTGCCCCAGTATCAGGGCATAACGTAATGCCGTCGAACGCTCTTTTTCAAGTTGATTATTAAGTGCTAACGAGAGTTGATCGCTGAGACGTTCAAGGGTTTGTGAAGTTACCTTTTGTTCTAAATACAACATGATGCCGCCAAGTACGACCATAATGAGGAAAAATATTCCGGCAATCGTTTTCTTATCGGAAAAAAAGTTCAGCCAGCGATCCATTACCGACCCCCTTTTTGTTTCTTGCCCATTTTATAAACATACGCCAATACTTCCGCAACGGCGGCAAACAACATATCGGGTATCGGACGATCCACTTCGACCTCTTTGTAGAGTGAGCGGGCGAGAGGAGGATTTTGGACGATATGGATACCGTTTTCACGTCCTATTTTTTTAATCTGGATAGCCATATTATCTACCCCTTTCGCGACCACAACCGGAGCATTATGTTTTGTCTCATCGTACACAATGGCTACCGCATAATGGGTAGGGTTGGTGATAATAACATCGGCGGTCGGAACCGCCGACATCATCCGCTTTTTGGCCGCCTGCATCTGAATTTGACGAATTTTAGCTTTAATATGCGGATCCCCCTCCATATTTTTCATCTCGTCTTTAATCTCTTGTATCGACATTTTAAGTTTTTCAAAATAGTTTTTTCGAACTAAAAAAAGATCGACGATAGCATAGAGAAAAATAATAATCAGCATCACCGAAGCCAACACGATCGCTTTATCCCTCAACCACCCCATTTGATCTTCGAGATTGAACAATGCGACCGTCGGAAGCTCTTCTACGTAGTACCAAAAATAGAGAAATCCTATCCCCAATGCCGTCAGTGATTTAAAGGTGATTTTCACCGATTCTAGTGCTTTTTGAAGGGTAAAAAGATTCGCAAATCCTTTAATCGGATCGAGCTTTGAAAAATTGGGGGTTAGCGGTTTGGTCGTAAAATTAAACCCTATTTGACCTACGGTACCCAACACTCCCGCAACCGCAACAATAATCGAGATGGGAATCGCCATAATGAGGAACTCCCTCATCGTTACCACTGCAATATCGAACATCAGTTCTCGATCCAGCGGCTGATTCATAAGAGAAAAATAGTACCGTGAAAGGGTGAGCATCCGATCCGCAATAAACGTAAACATCATAATCAACGCCAAAATGGCAACTAAAAGAACCACTACCCCGACAATATCCTGACTTTTGGGGACATTCCCTTCAGCACGCGCATCTTCGATCTTCTTGGCGGTGGGTTCTTCGGTCTTTTCTTGATCGTCAGCCACTTATTAATCCATTTTCATTGACATATCGATCCAATTAGCCTGATGGATAAGTGAGCCGGTGCTAATCGCGTCCACTCCGGTTTGGGCATAACGCTCGATCGATTCAAGAGTGATGTTGCCGCTTGCTTCGAGTAATACGCTGCTATGGTGTGCCCATTTGTATTCAACTACTTCACGCAGCGCTTCGGTAGACATATTGTCGCACATCACGATATCGGCACCCATTTCCATAGCATGCTTCGCCATCTCTATCGTCTCCGCTTCAATCTCTATCTTCGCGGTAAACGGTATTTTTGCGCGTGCCTCTTCCATAAAAAGCTCTAAATTTGAAATCGTTTTAAGATGGGTATCTTTGAGCATCAACGCATCATCCAGCCCCATCCTATGATTTGTCGCACCGCCGATACGGGTGGCGTATTTCTCAAAATTACGCAGTAGAGGGCGAGTCTTTCGGGTATCGAGAAGCTTGGTGCCGTACGGTGCGATAATATCAACATATTTGCGGGTCAATGTCGCGATGGAACTGGCATGGAGAAGGATATTGAGAAATGTCCGCTCAATCCGAAGGAGTGTGTGTGAATCGCCGCTCAGTTCCATCAATACCTCCCCTTTTGCAAACGTCTCACCGTCATGTTTGTGCCATGTGATATTGAACCGCTCGATCTCTGCCAATGTTTTTAAATAGAGTTCTCCGGCGATTACTCCGTCGCTTTTGGCGATGATTTTCGCACTGGCAGAAACCGCATCGGAAACCCGAGCATACAAATCCCCACGCCCCACATCTTCGGCCAATACTTCACGGATAAATTGTTCGATCATAATGCCATCATCCTCTCTAACGCAATTCTCGCCCAATACGCCGTATCTTCGTCCACCTCGATCTCGTTGATCGGTGCACCGTCCTCGATCGATTTAAGAACCAAATACAAATCCTCCAGCGTCGTTTCATTCATCGTCGGACATTCGGGTTTGGTACTGGAGAGAATATAAGTGTTTGAGGGGCGAAGGCGGTTGACCATATTAAATTCCGTCCCTACCGCCACCTTTTGCTCAGAGGGGAGTTCCATGATGTATTTGATAAGTTGAGAAGTCGAACCGACGAAATCGGCACGATCACAGATGGCGGGATCGCATTCAGGATGAACGGCGATCAAAATCCCCGGATATTTATTGCGGTAAAACTCGATGTCATCGACACTGAAAAGCTGATGAACGGAGCAAAATCCGTCATAGCAGATAATATCGGCCTCTTTGGGATCGGTTCCGTCTCCGAGTACACACGATTTCAATCCCATCATATTGGCGATATTTTGTCCCAAACAGCGATCAGGGACGAAAAGGATCTTTTTCCCCTCGGCAAGAGCTTTCGTAATAATCATCTTGGCATTGGAGCTGGTACAGACCATCCCCCCCATTTTTCCGACACGCGCTTTAACATCCGCATTGGAGTTGATGTACGTGATCGGGAGGATATCCTCATTTTTGATCCCTGCATCTTCGAGTTTCTGAATCGATTGGTCATAATAAAGCCCATCAATCATCCGTGCCATAGCACAGCATGCCACTTTCGGCATCACTACCCGTTTGTGAGGACTGAGAATTTTGACGCTCTGCCCCATAAAACCGACACCGCAGAAGACGACAAACTCTTTATCATCCGCCATTGTCCGTTTCGCCAATTCGAGCGAATCTCCCGTAATATCCCCCATCTCAAATACTTCATCGCGCTGATAAAAGTGCGCTACGACCGTGACGCTAAGGCGATTTTTCAGATCAATAATTTTTTGTTTTAACTCTTCTGCGCTACTGTTCAAAACCATTCCTTACTCTCATTAGGATGTTATTATATCTTTTGAAATATAATACCATCCAAAATTTACCAACAAAGAGCCACCTATTATGGATTTTTTATTTAACCTCAATGTTCAGTTTTATCTCGCCGCCTATCTCCTCGGCGGTATTCCGTTCGGATTGATTTTGGCAAAAGTGTTTGCAGGGGTCAATATCACCGATTCAGGCTCGGGAAGTATCGGGGCCACCAATGTACTGCGCGTTGTCAAAGAGACTAATCCCCGACTTGCTAAAAAGCTCGGTGCCGCAACCCTTGCTCTGGATGCGCTCAAAGGGATTATTGTCGTCCTCGCCGCTAAATATTTTGAAATGAGTGATTCGGTTCAATGGATGGTTGCCGTTCTCGCCGTTATCGGACACTGTTTTAGTCCGTATATGTGGTTCGAAGGGGGCAAAGGAGTTGCAACGGGGATGGGCGTTATGGCCGTAATGCTCCCGATCCCTACCGCCATCGCCCTTATCGTGTGGGGAGTTGCGGCAAAAACGATCCGTATCTCGTCACTCTCTTCAATGCTCGGACTTCTTGCCCTTATCATTGCTTCTTTTGTTTTATATCCTACGATGTTCCATGCTCCGGTACTTTTCATCGCCTTTATCCTTTTTTACAAACATATTCCTAACTTTGTCCGCCTTTTCAAAGGGGAAGAGAAGCGGGTCGCATGACCGTTCTTATCGAGAATTTGACCTTTGATACCATCATCGGGATTCTCGAATATGAACGTACCGCCCCTCAGAAGGTTCAAATCGACTGCACTATTAACTATTCTTATGCAGTAAACCTTTTCATTAATTACGCTGACGTTGCCCGAATGATTGAAGATACAATGAAAACTGAAAAGTTTGAATTGATCGAAACGGCACTGGAGGTACTCGGTGTCACGCTCAAACAACATTTCCCTCTTATAGAAACCCTTTTGCTTACTATCCGTAAACCTGATATCCTTCCAAATTGCACCGTCGGTGTTCAAAAAAGTTTCATTTTTTAAAAAAAATTGAAAAAAAGTTTAAAAAATTCTAAAACTATGGTATCATTTCGGCAAAATTTCCGTTAGATGAGGAATCTGAATGCGTATTCTGATCATTGAAGATGAAGTAACCCTCAATAAAACCCTTGCAGAAGGGCTCAAAGAATTTGGTTACCAAAGCGATGTCGTCGAAACCCTAAAAGACGGCGAGTATTATCTCGATATTCGTAACTATGACCTGATTTTGATGGATTGGATGCTACCGGACGGTAACAGCGTCGATATCATCCCTGACATCAAAAGCAACACCCCTAAAACTGTAGTTGTTGTCCTCTCAGCACGTGATGACAATGAGAGCGAAATTGAAGCACTTAAAGCAGGTGCGGATGATTATATCCGTAAACCGTTTGACTTTGATGTTCTTGTCGCTCGCATTGAAGCACGTTTACGTTTCGGCGGTAGCAATATCATCGAAATTGATGACTTGACGATTAATCCTGAAGAGGAAAAAATCATCTATAAAGAAAAAGAGATCGAACTCAAAGGTAAACCGTTTGAAGTGTTGACTCACCTTGCACGTCATCGAGATCAAATCGTCTCTAAAGAGCAATTGCTCGATGCAATCTGGGAAGAGCCTGAGCTCGTTACTCCGAACGTTATCGAAGTTGCGATCAACCAAATTCGCCAAAAAATGGATAAACCGCTCGGTATCACTACAATCGAAACCGTGCGCCGCAGAGGGTACCGTTTTTGTTTTCCAAAAGAAGCATAAGACGACGCTTTCTCTTTCAACTCATTGTCGCTTCGGCGGCATTGGTTATCCTTTTCTCCTCTTTTTTATATCTCTTTATCAAACAATCTATTTACGATGAAAAACAAGCCGAACTGATCGGTTACGCTGAAAATATCTCCTCGTATAAATCTCTTTTATCGGCACAACAAAATAATACTGAAACCCTTATGGGACTTAACGTAGAACTAATCACGCTTACTCCGAATGAAGAACATCTCGATTTTTATGAGACACTTCACAAAGATAAAACAACGACCCTTACCCTCATCTATCCTTTTGACTTTGAACGCTCCTCCTATTTGAAAGTGAGCCGTGACATCACGACGACCAAACGTCTATTAACCAAAATCCTAAACTCTATTTTTATCATTAATGCGGTCGGATTTGTCGTGATTATTCTTTATGCTATCGCTTTTTCTAAAATGTTGATTGCGCCGATTACGGCATTATCACGGAGATTAGCTAACATGAATGAGCATTTAATCCGTCCTATCAAAGTTGAACAGCTCCCCGATGAGTTCGAGCCTCTCGGAGAAACTCTCAACCGCCTAATCGCCCGGATACAAAATTTCGTCAAATACCAAAAAGAGCTTTTTATCGGTGCGGCACATGAGCTTAAAACGCCACTGGCCGTTATTAAACTCAAGAATCAAGTTACCTTGATCAAACAGCGCTCTAGCGAAGAGTATATTGAAGCTATCAAAATAACGAACCAAAGCGTTGATGAGATGAATAAAATTGTTGCCGACATCCTTAACATCGGCCGCCAAGAAGGGGCGCAACTCGAAATTCCCATCCAAACCGATGTTATTCAAATTCTCAAAAAATGGGAAGGAGATTTTAAACTTTTAGCCAATAGCGAAAACAAAAAACTTGTTACCCATTTTGTTCCGGATGCATTTAGTGCCGTATTACAAGTGACCCTACTTAATCAAATATTGCAAAACTTTTTGCAAAATGCATTAAAATTTACCCCTGAGGGAAAAACCATTACCTTTCAAAGCCATCTCAATAATATAGGGATTGTCATTGAAGTGATCGATGAGGGGTGTGGTATCGATGAGAGTGTCGATCTGTTTGCACCGTTTAAGCGCCAAGGAAACAAATCAGGGGTTGGGTTAGGTCTCTTTCTGGCCAAAAGTGCCGCTGAAGCGATTGGAGCGATCATCACACTCACAAACCGAGAAGATGGAATTGACGGTTCATGTGCCCGTCTTATTCTCCCCTCGAAACTGTGTTGTGTCCTTCCGCAACGATAAGTTTTGAGAGTTTAAAACTCCTCAAAGGTTCCTTTCGCTATAAATCGCGCAATAACCAATAAAAAAACCGAGGTTTACCCTATGCCATTACTAATAGTCGATGAATGTATCGCATGCGACGCATGCCGTGAAGAATGCCCGATGGATGCTATTGAAGAGGGCGATCCTATTTATATCATCGATCCTGACCGTTGTACCGAATGTGTAGGAACCTATGATGAACCTGCTTGTATTGCCGTCTGTCCGGTCGATTGTATTATTCCGGATAAAGATAATGTTGAAACGATGCAAGAACTTCTTTATAAGCACAAGCAACTCATCGAGGAAGAGGAGTAAATGGCGAAATGTACCGCCGTTATCGACATAGGAAGCAATTCCATTCGCCTCGCGGTATTTCAAAAAACCAGCCGTTTTGCTTTTCATATTCTTCATGAGGCTAAAAGTTCCGTTCGCCTAAGCGAAAATGCCTACAAAAACAATGGGTTTCTTCAACATGAAGCGATGGAACGTACCGCTCTGGCTCTGGGAGAGTTTTTATCGATAGCCCGATCTTTCGGCGCTCGAAAGATTTTATGTGTTGCGACATCTGCTCTTCGTGATGCCCCGAATGCCTCTGTTTTTCTCTCCCGTATCCGTCGCGACCACGATCTCTCCATAAAAGTAATTAGCGGAGAGAGGGAAGCCTATTTAGGAGGTATGGCGTGCGCCAATCTTCTCCCTCCGATTCCCGAAGCAATTAGTGTCGATGTAGGGGGAGGCTCAAGCGAATTCACTCTCCTTCGTAACGGTAAAGTAGAACAACTTTTTTCCCTCAATATTGGAACTGTCCGTATCAAAGAACTTTTTTTTGATACGGATAATATTGCAGGTGCCATTGAGTACATTGATGAGGCTCTAAAGCAACTCCCCCATTTTGATACAACGACCCTGATCGGGATCGGAGGAACCTTCCGTGCAATAACCCGTGCTTTGATGAAAAAAGAAGAATACCCACTTAAAAAACTGCACGCATATACGACGGATGAAACCTCATTTTTACGCTTCACTGATCAGATACAAGACTCCACCCCTAAAAAACTTCGTTCCCTCTTTATCAAACCGGACCGTTTTGATACGATTAAACCCGGTTCACTGATTTTGGAGCGTATTGTACGCTATACAAAAAGTAAAACACTCATATGTAGCGGTGTCGGCGTACGCGAAGGGGTATTTTTAGGTGATCTGCTCCGCAATTCGGGTGATCGCTTCCCCGCAAACTATAATCCAAGCGTCCGCTATCTCCTTGATACCTACGGTTTGCACAGTACTCACGCCCAGCAATGCGCCCATTTAAGTAAACGTCTGTTCGAACTGCTTCATGTTTCTCTTGGAATAAGCCCTGAACATCACCGTGAGCTTAGTATCGCCGCAAAACTTCTCTCAATAGGGGTAGACGTCCGTTACTATGCTTATCAACGCCACAGCCACTATCTAGCGATGAACACACTTGATTATGCACTGAATCATTCACAGATCGCGTTGATCGCTCATCTTCTACTCTTCAAAAAAGGGCATGCTTCCTCGTCTTTGGTTCCCAAAGAGGGCTACGGTACCCTTTTGCCGGACAATTCTACCCTCGATGCGCTCAGTGCCCTTCTCTGGCTCTCTCATATCCTCTTAGCCTCACGCATCGATGCCTCAGAAGTATCCCTTCATGTAGAAGAGGGAAAATTGTTTGTTAGCGGAAAACATCTCTATTTGGCACGCGAACAGCTCAAAAATATCGTTCTTCCAAAAAGTCTAATTGTAGTGTTTGATTAAGTAAATGCAGTGTTAGCGTTGCCTATCGGGGCTTAGCTCCGATGGCGTTATAGAATCTAAAATCTTTGTCCGATTGTAAATTCGAAGTGAGTGACATCATCTCCCGGTTTGTCGCCGATAGGATTTGAAAATACAAGCTGTAACGGCCCGACCGGACTAAACCACTCGAGAGAAACTCCATATCCTCCGCGCTTGATTTCACTCAAACTCTCTTCCCCGATCATACCGTAATCGACAAATGCCGTAGCACGCATACGGGCCTCAGGAACAAGCGGAACGCTGAATTCCAATGAGTTAGAGAAGGTTTGAGTTCCCCCGATTTTGAATGGTTCATTACTGTTTAGCTCAGTTCCATTTGTCGGAGAGATCGAATACCCTTGATATCCGCGAACCGATCCTATTCCCCCCATATAGAATTTTTCACCTAACGGTAAATACCCTGTCTCTTCCGCATAATTAAAACGTGCTTTATAACGTAAAATAAGGTCGAAATCGGTCAATTTTTGGAGCCCTTGGTAGGCACCGAAGGTAGTGCGGCTTTTAATGAAATCCGCTTCTCCTCCGACTCCCGCTTTCTCAATACTTTGTGAAAAAGTGATCCCTTCACGCGGAACATAATAATCATCGGTATTATCAAACGTTGCCGATACAATCACTGAACTTTTTGCATAATTTGCGTAATATCGAGGGTCAAGAGTCGTCGTCGTAGTGTCAATATCGCTGTAATCATTTTTAGAGTAGTTATACCCCATATATCCGTTCCAATAACGGTTAAAACGGTGACCGACCCCTACACTCATTCCGGTTGAAGAGGTGGTATAGCTGTCGTATTCCGTCGAACTGTCATAGATCGAGAAATTACCGCTAAAGTCACTGTCATTAAGGCGAGGGTTTGAGATATTAAACGAGTAGTTACTGGTACGCTGTGAACGCTCTAAATTTAACCCGACATTGATCCCTGAACCGAAAATATTACGATCACTAATCGCAACACTCACCAAAATACCGCCGAAGCTTCCGTATCCGCCCCCGAGCTGAATATTCCCCGTAGGTGCCTCTTTGGCTTGGACGATAAGATCCATCGACTCATCATCAATCCGTTTCTCTTCGATCGTGTTGCTCTCAAAATATCCGGTTCGCCCTAACGCGTTGCGTGAATCTTTGAGATCGCTCAAACTGTATAAATCACCCGGAGCCAAAAATAATTCGCGTCGGATAACACGGTCTAGTGTACGGTTATTTCCGGAAATAATAACATTTCGGATCCGTACTTTTTTACCCGGAGTAATGCGATAGACGACATCGACACTCTTCGTCTCTTTATCTTTGCGCAAATCAGGCTGTACTTGAACGTATGCGTATCCCAAATCGGCGATTTTGGTTTTAATTCGGTCCGCATCTTCGCGGAATGTTTTAATATTGAACGGTTTATTTTTTTCTAGCGCAATAACCTCAAGAAGCTCTTTATCGTCAATAACTTGAGTATCTTGAAATACCAAGATATCGGATACGCGATAGACATCCCCCTCAAAAATACTATAGCTCATCTCTGCCGTGTAATGGTCAAAATCAACTGCTACAAACGGCTCATCCACTTTTGCATCGAGATGACCGTGCTGCATATAAAAATCTCGGATACGAAGCGGATCGTATTGCAATTCGGCAACTTTCATCTTACCGTCATTACGCCCCCACATCCATCCCATGAATTGCTCTTCTTTATTCGCAATCATGCCATCAAAATCATCGCTCTCAAGAACACTGACTCCCGCATATGTGAGTTTTTTAATGATAATCTCTTCACCTTCATTGACAATGAAGGTTACATGCATACTTCCGTTCTCGAGTTTTTCATTATCAATCTCAACAACCGAATCGATTTTTCCATCTTGACTTAGAGCATCAATGATCCGTTTTTTAGCGCTTTCAAGTCTTTTTTCATCGTAAAGGCTCCCTTTATCGATCTGCAAAAGTGTTTTTTGAGCCTCTTCATCGTTCTCTTTGTACCCTTTGAGCTCGATTTTAGAGATAATCGGTTTCTCTTTGAAATGGAAAGTGACTTTCCCCTCATCCTCTTCTGCCCATACGTCTTCGAAATAACCTTGATCAAAGAAGTTTTTGATCGTTTTATCAACCGCTGCCGAATCCAAAGGTTCGCCGATTTTCACCTCATTAAGCCGCTTTGCAACGGTCTCGGAAATATGGATCATTCCATCATACTGAATCGATTGGACGTTTTGCGTAGATGCGTGTACCAATGCACTCGCGACTATCAATGAGAGGGTAATTGTTTTCAAGCCAAAGTTTCCATTGCGTTAAAATAGTCTCCCATTCTATCACTCTAACGATTAATAGTTCTGTAAATTAAACTTAAAAGGGTTAAAATAGTACCATTAGAGTCAAAGGGGTGTCATGAAAATCGGTATTGTGGGGTTAGGATTAATGGGAGGTTCGATGGCGCTTGCCCTCAAGCACCGCTCCTTTATCTCCTCTATTATCGGATGTGATCACAATGAAGAACATCAAATGATCGCTTTGCAACGGGGACTTGTCGAATCTTTTATGAGCTTTGAAGAACTTAAAATACATTGTGATGTGATCTTTTTAGCGATCCCCGTAGACGGTGTTATCGATTTTCTCCAAAAATCGACCGACTTGGCTGGTAGCGATAAAACGCTAATTGATTTAGGGAGTACCAAAGCCCTTATCGTCGATGCGATCCCTGCCGTTATCCGTAAAAATGTCGTCGCCGCCCATCCTATGACCGGTACAGAGCAGTTTGGTCCCGCTGCTGCATTAGAGGGGTTATACGCTGAGAAAGTAGTCGTACTGTGTGATCTTGAACATAGCGGTGATACGCAACGCGATACGGCACTTCGGATTTTCCAAGCCATCGGTATGCAAATACGCACCATGGGAGCAGAACAACATGACCGCCACGCGGCATTTATCAGCCATATGCCCCATGTCATCTCTTATGCGTTGGCCAACACCGTGCTGGCCCAAGAAGAGAAAGAGAATATTCTCACTCTTGCCGCGGGAGGATTTCGTTCCATGAGCCGTTTGGCTAAAAGTTCTCCTGTTATGTGGGAAGATATTTTTCGCCAAAATCGCGAAAATGTCATCGAGGCAATCGAACTTTTTGAAGTAGAATTACACGCTCTCAAAACGGCACTGCAAAATAAAGATTATTCTGAATTGCGCCGTGAAATGAAAGGTGCCAATAAGCTCTACGATATTTTTAAATAATTACCATTCAAATAATCTCGTCATCCTCGGTAAACGCTTCATCTGGATGGGGGAGTTAGAAAGTGGTACATCCGCTTTATTTCCACCTCTCTCCCCACCTATTTTTCTCGGTTGTGCTATTTCAATTTTTGCAATACTTTTTTGCAGATTATGACGGGTTCGCTCTCTTAAAATAGGATCAGTTGTGTAAACCCGTTCGTACCAATAGCGCGCACGTTCATAGCGTCCGCTCATATAAAGAGCATTGGCTCGGTTATAACGTACTTCGGGAGAATCGTGTTGTAACTGATATCGAGTATAGAGGCGTTCGCTCTTTTCATACTCCCCACGCGCATACATTGCTTTTGCCTCCGAAAGTTCCCTAAAATCTAAAAGTCCCGCATTACCGAACGTGGGATCAAGACTGAACAGCAATAACAAAGTGCTAACACTCACACTGCGCCGTTTACTCATGGAGGAGAGGGCAAATAAGATTAAAAGCATTGCCACTCCTAAAGGGTAAAAAAAGAGGGGAATATGCGCCTGTTTTCGGTTTATTTCTCGCAATTGCAAAAGTTTTTCATGCACGTTTACAACATCTGCTGAAGAATAAACACGGATTAAATCCTCACTTCTCAGAGCGTTTGCAGTAACAACAATTTTCATATCCGCTTTACTCTGAAGCAATTTTTCTTCCAAAAGAACTGGATTTGAAGGTTTGGCAGAAGGTGCCAAGTGTTTAATCAATTCGGCCAATATTCCCCCATCATTACTGCGTGGCGCAATACGATAGAGATGATCATCAAACGCTATCAGCTCGATTCTCTCGCCCAATAAGGTGTAGAGGGTTGAGAGGGCATGGGGCCGTGTTTGTTCAAAGTTATCTTCCCCTAGATCAATGGCTACCATGATATGAAGCTGTTTTCCTTTGATCGGTGTCGAATCGAGGATCACAGGTTGCGCCATCGCAATGATTAGCAATATCGCCGCAGCAAGAAACAGTGTGTTACGCGGCTTTAACCCCATCGTCGTCTCCGGAGCACGCAGCTTTATGAGTACCTCTTCACGCAACCATCGATTTCTCAACGGCTTTTGAGTGAGCCAAAAATAAAAAAGTGCTAAAGTCGGAAGTAACAGCCAGAGTAAAAATTCCGGATGCAAGAAACTCATGCCAGACCCTTTTGATTACGCCCGTAAAGGTAAAGTAGCATCGCCAAAAAACCGATAAAGAGGGGGTAAATATAAAAATAGACAAAATATTTTTGCACTGCCATTATTCCAAACGGAGGGTGAGAACGGTTACTCACCTCTACCCAATCTTCATCCGGTTCAATGATACTCACCTCTACCCCTACCGGCAAAGAGCAAACTAATTTTTTCGGCTCTTCCGAGAGGATAATGGCCCATCCTCTGGCCTCAGGAGTTGTGTAAAAAAAACGTTCAATCTCCTTGGTCACCTTCTGCTCAGAGTGCTCAAACGTAAGTTGCGAGAGAATTTGAAGCAGTGCCTCCTGGTCATCGCTCAAAGGGATTATGAGGGGCGAAGCGGTGGGAACGTAAAAGGCAAACCGATCATTCCCTCGAGCCTTAATGAACGATTGTACCTCCTCAATTATTTCAGAGTTAATCGACTTCGGATCAAGTACGAGAAGAATATCGTATCCGTCTACTTCTTCTTTAATCTCCCGAACCGGAGACATCAGTGCTACGATAAAAAAGGAGATCATCGCCCATTTTGCGATCCACATCCAAAGAGGTGTTTTGCTCTCGTCTGTTCCAAACATCATGGTTCGGGGAAAATAGATCGGATTGGTACGGAGTGGACAGAGAGCCTCACACGCTAAAAAGAAAAAGAGTATAAAACTGAGTTTTGGAAACTGAAAATAGATCCCCTCAAACATCGATAATCTCTAGATAGAGACGATAATACCCCAACGTCTCCTCATCGATCATCTTCACTTTCGGAGCATATTTGTAGGGAGCCAAACGCTCAAAGAGGTTGTGATACGCTTTTGAAGTCCGCTCATTGTCGGAGGCAAAAACACGTCCTAGTTCACTGATCGTATAGGCGGCACGCTTGGGATCGGAAAAATCAATGGCTGAAAGTGCTTTGAATTGCTCTTTTCGTTGATTGGTTCGACGTTTTCGTATCTGTTTAAGGAGTGCTAAAAAGAGTGCCACGCTCACAGCAATTCCGATAAGAACCGCTGCGATAAAGTAATAGAGTGAGTAATCGGGTATCTCGACCAAAGGAGCGATATCGTTTAGCGGAATATTAAAATCTTTCATACTCTCCCCTCAAACAATCGTCGCAACGTCACAATCGCATTTGCATCGGTATAGAGTTTGCTCGCCCTCACTCCCGAGACGCGAAACGATTCAAAAAGTTCAATATCATGGGCTTTGACCCGATCATGGTAGCGCTTCACGCTTCGCTCATTAAAATCCCCCTCCAGCACTGCACCGCTCTCGGGATCGATCAGTGCGCTAAAACCCATAACGGCAGGATTTTCTTCGGCACGATCACGGACGATTATACAGACCACTTCATGTTTACGAGCGAGAAGTCGTAAATCGGGAATCTCGAAAAAATCGCCGATCAACACTATCAGAGAACGACGAGTGGTCCGTCGATACAGCTCTTTTATCGTATGGTGCAGATCGACACGATGATGCAAAATCTCCGCATCCAAAACAGACTGTGTCGCCTGCTGTACCGAAAAACGCTTTTTAGCAGGGCGAATCTCATCCCGCAAGCTCTCAGAATAGTTACAATGGCCGAATACATCTCCGTTCGCTACCGCAGAGTATCCGATCAGTGCCACCGCTTCGGCAACAGACTCGATTTTGAACTTCTCCGTCCCAAAATGAAGCCCTCCACCGAGCAGTGCTACCGTGAGGACATTAAGTTCCCGCTCCTCACGAAACACCTTCACAAACGGTTTTCCCATCTTTGCCGTCACATTCCAGTCGATGTGGCGGGTATCATCACCACTGACGTATTCGCGCAGTTCGATGAAATCGTACCCTTCTCCTCGAAACATCGAGGGGTTGTTTCCGATACGATCCCCAATGATCTGACGACGGGCTTTAAGGAGAATTTGCGCGCTGTTTTTCATTACGGAATCGGTACTGCTTTGATAATTTTCTCGATCAGTTCATCACTCGTGATCCCCTCTGCTTCCGCTTCATACGAAAGGACGAGACGATGACGCATGAGCTCTTTTATGATCGAGGCAATGTCACTCGGAGTAACAAACTCCCGACCGCGTAAAAATGCAACCGCACGCACCGCTTTGAACATATCGATACTCACACGAGGAGAGGCACCGAACTGTAAAAATCCTTTGATCTCACCCAATCCGAACACTTGCGGCTCACGCGTAGCGGTGACGAGGCTGATCATATATTTCTCCACCTCTTCGTCGATATGGATCTCTTTTACTTTCTCTTTAAGTGCAATTAACGCCGCCGAGTCAATCACGGCATTAATGGCTTCCCCCAATCCCGATCCGACACGCCGTGCGATGGAAAGTTCCTCTTCGGCAGTGTTATATCCGACGGTAATTTTGAGCATAAAACGATCCAGTTGCGCTTCGGGAAGAGGATAAACCCCTTCGTTTTCGATCGGATTTTGCGTCGCCATAACAAGAAACGGCGGAGAGAGTTTAAAACTCTCATCCCCCAACGTCACTTGCCGTTCCTGCATCACTTCCAGCAGTGCTGACTGTACTTTTGCGGGTGCGCGGTTGATCTCATCGGCAAGGAGAAGATTGGTAAAAATAGGCCCTTTTTTGATTTTAAAGCCGTTCTCTTTCGGATCGTAGACCTCAGCACCCAAAATGTCACTCGGGAGCAAATCGGGGGTGAACTGCACCCGTTTAAAGTCTAATCCCAACGTTTGTGAGAGAGCTTTTACCGTCGTCGTCTTCGCCAGTCCCGGAATCCCCTCGATCAGAATATGCCCGTCGCATAATAATCCGATCAACAATCCGTCGATCATCTTCTCTTGACCGATAACAACTTTCGAAACTTCGGAGCGTATTTGGTTAATTACATCTATCATTATTTTTCCTCTTTATCTGTTGTGAGTTTATCGAGTTTCTTTTTAGCTCCACGTAAATCCAATATTCCGGATTCAAGCTCAGTAATGATCGACTCATACACTCTCTCGCCTGAGAGGGCAAGGATCATCACCAACTCTTTCGATGTTTTAGCATCATCGTAAATCTGTTTAGTTTTTCTGCGGGGGCGCAATTTCCACAGCCGTCGCACTGCTTCGCCCAATGCAACCCCCGTCAATATCAATGCTCCATAGAGAGTGTAACGGGCTAGATTACTCCAATCCCTAAGCTGAGGGGGATCGAGAAGATTGGAACGCTCATAACCTGATGCTACTTCAATTGCAACCGCATCGCTTTGTAGCCGTTTAATTGTCTGACTCTGCGTATCAAAAACATCCATCGTAATTTTCGGGATCACATAACTTTTATCACTCACCAACGCAAATTCTTGACGTATCTCCCCGCTAAACCCCGCCGTATCGGGAGAGATGTCGCGTATGGGTTCTTCGATGAAAATGTTTACCCCGCTAATGTTCAGTTCATACGGGACGTACTGATCGAGATTTCCCTTCCCCCGCAGAAAGAGGCTCACGTGGACGGGTTCATGGGCAATGACACTTCGCTTGTCAATTTTTACTTCCAGCTCTATCTCTCCGCTCAGTGCGGCCAAGTTCTCTTTAGCGTGAATACGTACTTTCGGCAAAGGTACTTTTTCATCATCAAAATCGTACTTTTTTACATTATCCCGTCCAATCGATGCATTCTCAATCGATGCAAAGGTCGTATGGCGAACCAGCGCTTCCAATGAGACCTCAATACTCCCTGCTTTGACAGGGGTAATCAGAACATCGAACGTCTGTACCCGTTTTCCCTCCACAATCCGATCGCGCTGAGTAAGGGTAGAGACTTTAAAGCGCTCATTTCCAACTGGTTTGAAATCTATCGTATAATCGGCTGCATTGGTTGAGAAAGTACACTCATACCGCACGACACCGCTTTGGTTGACATAGAGGCTTTTCGGTGCTTCTAGAAGACGCCACTGATACGTAGTTCCCCAAAGATTTAAAGCCGTTAGGAGGATTAAGAGTAGCACCTTACCAAGGCTTTGTTTCATGGACACTCCTTTGATTGATCAATTCGTATTGGCGAGAGCTGAGGGAGGCTTTCCCCTGTGATGTTGAAAAACGGGGATCAGCCTGTGCTTTTTTACCCGCATCCCCAGCACCGGAGGAGGCAATATCACTTTGCATATTCGATCCTCCCCCCTCTTTCCCTTTTTTCCCCTCACCCGTCGGCTTGTTCTCATCGGATGAAAATTTATCGTTTTTTTCCTTACGGATATTAAGTGTTTTTTGTTCCTGCACCCCTGTAATCGCACGAAGGTTCTGATCGGCTTCACGACTGTAGTGTAACGTAAGCGATTTAAGCAGTGATTGACGCGCATTTTCAAATTCACTTAGGCGAATCTGTGCATTTCCGAGGTTATAAAACACCTTCGATTTGAACCTCGGATCATTCGTACGGATGGAACGATACAATCCCAACGCCTCTTGGTATTTTCCCGCTTTATAGAGAGCGTTAGCACGATTGAATTTCCCTTGAGGTGTGTCTATCTCCGAGTACCACTGTGCTGAACGTTCATAATTGCCCTGCTCGTAATCATACTTCCCCGCCGCCATATAAGGATAATCCACTACTGTGCCGTTTGCATTCATCCCGATCAATGCGAGTAAGAGCAGCCACCGTTTAGCAAATTTTTCCCCTACCGTTGTGTAGGCGGCACTAAAGAGAAGCAATGCTATAACGAGCGGGAAGTAAAAAAGTTCCTGATACCGCGTCACCGTTGTAGAACCCGCAAAATCTTCGCTCCTCTCCCGCTCGATCCACTCTAACACACTCGTTGCATCGGCTCCGTCGATCACTTTCCCCCCGCTTTGCTCCGCAATACTATTTATCGCATCATTGCGTGAGCTGACAACGATATGACCATCCTCATCTTTGAGCGATCCGTTATCGGATGGGAGAGTACTCCCCTGCGTTGAAGCGAGCATCACGATACACACCTTTAGACCGTTTTCCTCCGCATATTCCGCCTCTTTGGCATACGAGAGTTCATCCCCTCCGTCGGTGAACAAAACGACAAGCGGGCGCTTGGCATGAGACATTTTGCGTGAGAGTTCCAGCGCACTTATCACCTCTGTCCCTTTAGTGATAATCTGCGATTCATCAAGCGAACCGAAGAGATGGGTGAGAAGTTCCGTATCTTTGGTGAGCGGTGAGAGGATAATCGCGCTCGTCGTATGGGCGAGCACTCCGAAACGATCTTTTTTATCACTCTCTACGATTTGGTTCAACATCCTCTTCGCCGCATCCAAACGTGTCGGTGCTATATCGGTTGCCCTCATCGAGTAAGAGACATCGACCGCTAAAATCACGTCACTTCCCGCCTCTTCAACGCTAATCGGTTTTTCGGAGATGACCGGACGGGCAAGTGCAAAGATTAAAAAGAAAACGCTCCCTATCAACCAAATTTGCGTATGCCATCCGTAGCGACGTACGCCCCAGAGATAGAGAGGGATAAATAAGAGAGCTGTTAGCCACAGAGGGGAAAGAAGAATCATAATTTCACCCTTCTACGCCAAATAAGTAAAAGAGTAATTATCAACGCTCCCACTACGGCATACTGGTAATAGTGCTCAAAAAAGGTGTGCTGCGCACTTTTGATACGGGATCTCTCCAGCGTATCAATTTGATCGTATACCTCACGCAACTCTTTCTCATTCGCCGCCGTAAAATAGGTCCCACCTCCATCACGTGCCATCTGAGCTAAGAGTTTGCTATCAAACTCCCCCTTTTCGCCGATCCCGATGGTATAGAGTTTTATCCCCGCTTTGTGCGCCATCACCACTGCCTCTTTGGGGGAGATTGCACCGCTATTGTGCTCCCCGTCGGTGAGGAGGATAATCACTTTACTCTTAGCTTTGGAATCTTTCAATGCCCGAACGGCCTGAGCCACCCCTTCGCCGATTGCGGTGTTCTGCCCCGCCATTCCGTGACTCAGATAGCTGATCATCTCGGAAATAATCTCTTTTTCATAGGTCACCGGAGTCGCGATAAAAGCAAAATCCCCGAACACCACCACTCCGACGTTATCTTCGCGCCGTTTCATCACAAAATCACTTGCGATTTTCTGCACAACCTCAAACCGTGTGGCACGGCTCTCATCACTCGAAAACCCCGAAGCGTTCATCGACCCGCTGGCATCGAGGCTTAGAACGATGTCGATCCCGTTACGGTTGCGCGGATCGGAAAAATCGACCACGACGGGAGTCGCCAACGCCCCCACCATCAATGTCACGGCAAGCACTTTGAACAACCACTCCATGTTTCGCCATTTACTGGGATTGCCAAAAAATTGCAGATGGGGAAAATAGCGCTTTTGGGGGATTATTTTGCAAGCGTACAGGCAATAGAGGATAGGAGGAAGAAGTAAAAATGCCCATAGTGTTTCAAATGACCAGATATTCATATGGGAGATTATACCTTTTCGTCCGTAAAATCTCTTGGTCTATTATAAAAATTTATCCGCAGCACGACCCGCCGTTACACTTTGTATCCTCTTTTTTAAACCATCCGCGTATCAAATGCCATCCGATCAATCCCAGCATCAGCGCCGCTGCAGCTTCTTGAAATAACCCGTGATGTTCATCCATATTCATACTCATATCCACGGCTAGAGTATCAAATCCGAAATCGATTAATCCCCCGAACAGTATGCTTCCGATCACAATGGTCGAAAGGTAGATTACTAAAGCGCGCGTCCCCAACATCGATTTTACGACTCCCATCGTCACAGTATTTGTCGCAGGGCCTGCACTCAAAAAGATAAAAGCGGCACCCGGAGAAACCCCGGCGACAATCAGTGCCGCCGCAATCGGAAGTGATGCGGTAGCACACACGTACATCGGTGCCGCGATACCCACTGCGATCAAATACCCCAACAGTCGATTCTCATTAAAAAGCTCATGAAGATTACTCGGAATAGCGGCACTGATCACCGCTCCAATCAGCAATCCCCAAAAAAGAGGCTTACTGAAACTTCCCAATAACGTTATAAATCCATACTGAAAAATACCTAAAATCGAAAACGGTTTTTTCACTTCCGATGCATTCGGTTTTACTGTTTTAGGGGTAGTTGTCGGTACAGATGCAGAAAAGCTCAACCCTTTTTTTACGGTCTCTTTCGATTCAAACCTATTCATCAGCATCCCCGCCACGATTGCAATAGTGACAGAACTGACAACACGATAGAGGGTAAATACCCATCCAAACATTCCGAATGTTGCTAATATCGAATCAACCCCCGTTATCGGTGTAGAGATCAAAAATGAGAGCGTGGCTCCCTTGGATGCGCCGTTGCGTCGAAGTGATGCGGCAAAAGGGATAACACTGCAAGAACATAACGGCAAAGGGGTTCCAAACAATGCCGCTTTGTACACCGACCCTTGAGTATCGGAACCCAAATGTTTTCGAATCCATTCCTCACGAATCAACTGATGCAGTACCCCTGCCGCCAAAAGACCGAAGAGAATATAAATTCCCATATCGACACTCAGTTCCCAAAACGCATTCCCTAACACATCCATAACATATCCATTAATTCAAATTTTATAATAATGATACGCATTTTTTTAAATAAGCGGTTTATACTTTAAAGGTTAACTCATAAATTCAGCGGCACGTCACATTGAGATCGAAAATAGCTTCCTCTTTTTTGGCGTGGGCGCATTGCGTTTTACTCATTACGACATCACTAAAGCGAGTCTCCCACAACAACGTATTTTTCATTTTTGCAGTTCTCACATCATTATGAATAAATTTCGATCCTCCGAGTTCAGACCCCCGAAAATCGGTTTTAGAGAGAATGGCATCGGTAAAATCAGCTTTCCACACTTTTGCATCACGAATATCGGCACGGCTTAGATCGCTTCCGTTAAAATGGACCCCTTTGAAATTAGCCCCTTTAGCCTTCAGGGTACGTAAATCAGCACGCTCTATCGTCGCTTTCCAAAAAACAGTCCCTTCCGCATTCACACCGCGCAAGCTGCAACCGTTGAAATCGCCCATCTCAAATATACTTCCTCGTAAATCCGCTTTGCTTAAGTCACTGCCGTGAAAATCAGCACCGCTGAAATCGATTTTAGAGAGGTTAGCTCCCCGCAGATCACATCCGATACACTCTTTCTCTTCCAGTGCTTTTTTCAAATGAACCGGATCAAACCCAAAAAGTGAGATCAAACCCGTTAAAACAGTCAGTATTAAACTCTTTTTCATTTTATCCCTCGGATACGGCGTAACTCATTTAAAAACGGTTGGGGGCGTTTGCTCCCTATAATTGTCTCTTTTTTATTGCCGGCTTTGTCGATAAAAAACATCGTCGGAATTCCGAAAAAATCATACCCGTCAGGGAGTTTGCTTTTGTGAATGTTTTTCTCTATTACAACGAAATGTTGGCTCATATAAGGTTCTACCGTGTTATCGTGAAATACTTTTTGTTTCATATAGGCACATTCAGGACAGTCGTCCGTCGTGTAGATCATTAATACCAATTTATTCTCTTTCCCCATCTCTGCAACTGCTTGTTTAAATTGCTCATCTTTTTGAATTGTTCCGCCCCAAAGGTTCAAAACAACCAGAAAACTTACAAGAAATATTTTTATCATTACAATTCCTATCGTCCTAAATACCACTATTCTATCATCTTTTTTAACCCATTTAGACCCAAAAAGTGTACTTATCACTTCTTGAGATACTAAATATCCCCTCTTTACTCATATCCTATTGACAAAAAAGGACATAACCGCTATAATTCCCGTCCATAAATTGTGCTGGAACAGTTTATAGTTATTTCATGTCTCGTTAGCTCAGCCGGTAGAGCATCTCACTTTTAATGAGGGGGCCGATGGTTCGAATCCATCACGAGACACCACTTTTCAAGCCGCTTTTTGTGGCCCCATCATCTAATGGTTAGGATTCCAGATTTTCATTCTGGCCATACGAGTTCGAATCTCGTTGGGGTCACCACTTTATTTTCTAAAATCATGCTAAACTTCCCACAATTTTATACCGTCTTAAAAGAGACCTCATGAGAATAAAAAACAATTTTTACATTGTCATAACCATTTCCATATTAATGATCGCCCTCTCGATCAGTATTTCACTTATTAATTTTATGGTTTCTCTCCGCTCCACCGAAACCGATCTCAAAACCCGTTCCCTTCCACTAACGGTGGATAATATCTACACCGAGATCCAGAAACACGTCATTGAACCCAATCTTGTCGCGTCGATGATGGCGCACGACACCTTTCTCCAAGACTGGCTCATCAACGATGAAAAAAATAGAGATAAAATTACCCGTTATCTCGAAACGATCAAAAACAAATACGGCATGTTCGTCGCTTTTTTGGTTTCTGAAAAAACCCAAAGCTATTACACCCAAAACGGTTTTCTCGAACATCTCAGCAGTTCCAAACCCGACAATGCATGGTATTTCAACTTCAAAAAGGTGCAGGGAGACAATCAGATTAATCTCGATTTCAACAACAACCTAGACAACTCACTAATCATGTTTATCAACCATAAAATTTATGACAACAATTACCATTTTGTCGGAGCCACCGGAATCGGTTTGAAAATTTCGTACATCAATGATATGCTCAAACGGTTCCGCCAAGAGTACAATTTCACCGTAATTTTCGTTAATGAAAAGGGTCAAATTATTTTATCCGAACGGACTGACAGTAAAATCCAAAGCCTTTCCGATACTCCGGAACTGAAAAGTCTAAGTGATCAGATCATTGTCAAAGACTCCAGAATCCTTGAATATCAAAAAAACGGTGAAAACTACCTACTCAAGACCAAATATATCCCCGAACTCGATCTGTACCTCATCGTAGAGGCAAAACTGGATGATTTTACTAAAAACGTACACCGAACGTTTTACTTGAATCTCGCTGCTTCCCTGCTGGTTACCGTCATGATCACATTTATCATCCTTCTCATGATCCGAGGATACAATAAAAAGCTCGAATTTATGGCACGTAACGATTTCTTAACCGGATTAATGAACCGAAATGCCTTCAATGATTCCTTCAATGAATTTCTCCACCTTTCCAAACGAAACGGTGATCCTCTAAGCCTTATCTTTTTTGATATTGATAATTTTAAAGCCATTAACGATACGCTTGGCCATCAGACGGGAGACAATGTACTTATCCGTATTGCCGAACTCCTTAAAAGCCGTTTACGCCGTACCGATATCATCGGTCGGTGGGGAGGTGAGGAATTTATTATCGGACTGATCGATACCGATCAAGAGAATGCTGAAACGATTGCCGAAATATTGCGCAAAGCATTCGAAGAAGATACGCGTCTCATTCACCTTGCCCCTTCCCCCGTAACCGCAAGCTTCGGTATCGTCACCGCTCGTACCGGTGATACGATAGATACCCTCCTGACTCGGGCCGATTCGGCGCTCTATCGTGCAAAAGCAATGGGAAAAAATCGGGTAGAAACAGCGATTGAGCATTAAATATCTTTGTTAACATTTCCTTTGCTACAATTATCTCAATGCAAGTTCAAAGGAGTCCGTTGAATGAAAACAATTCTTAGCACCCTTCTATCTCTTATTATACTCTCCGGCTGTTCTGCAACATGGAGCGGTGTTCAGCAAGATACCTCCAATGCAGTTGATTGGACTAAAGGGCAAGTGAATCAAGGGGCGAATTACGTGAAAGAGAAAACAGAATAGGTTCCTCTTTCATTGCTGTCAAATACTCTCTGAAGGCTCTCCAAAATAATACCCTTGTGAAAAATCGACATCCAATTCTTTGACTTTTTCAAAAACATTTTTAGAGTGAACAAACTCGGCAATTGTTTTAATATTCATATTTTTTGCAAAATTAACAATTGATTTAGTAATTATTTGAGAATTTTGATCGTTGTCTATATTTTTAATCATTGATCCGTCTATCTTGATGTAATCGACCTTAAGTTTCATCAGATATTCAAAGTTTGAGTACCCTGTCCCAAAATCATCAATAGAAATTTTTACACCATATTTTTTGACGCTCTCAATAAATTCTAGAACTTGATTAAAATTCTCAATTCCTTCAGATTCTATAATCTCAAAGACTATTTTGTTTCCAATGGAAGACTCTTCGAGTTTGCTAAGGATAAAATGATGTATCTCTTTGTTTAAAATATCTTCTACTGAAATATTGATAGATACAAGATAAGGTAAATACTCAAACCTTTTAAACGTTTTATCAATTATTATTTTTGTAAGCTGATGATAAAGTTTATTCTTTTTCGCAAGTTCTAAGAAATGGACAGGAGCTATCAATGCCCCTTTATCATCTATCATACGCATAAGTGCTTCATATTTGACGATTTGCTCTGTTTTTGTATCAACTATAGGTTGAAAAACCGGTATGATTTTATCTTCTTCTATCGCTCTTTTGAGTCGCTTTGTCCACTCAAAATTTTTCTCATATTCTTTTGCCATTGCCATTGAGTCATCGTAAATCAGAAAATGTTTTTTGTTTTTCTTAGCTAGTTTAAGCGCGATATCGGCATTCATCAATAGCTGATCACTTCCATACGATATGCCTATCGTCACACTTAGATTTACTTCACTTTTATTATCAATATTGAAACTTTTTTGTCCAATCTTTTCACTGAGATACGCGGCAAAAATCTTTAACTCATTTAAATCCATCTCTCGGCTGCACACGTGGGCAAATTCATCCGAATGGAGTCGATAAATCCCTTCTTCTTGATGAACTAACTCTTTTAAATAGAGGGCAAATTCTTTTAAAATAGTATCGCCTGCTTGATCTCCGTATAAATCGTTTATCTCTTGGAATCCATCTATGTTGATAATCATCAAAAAGAGCGCTTTTTTCTCTTCGAGTTTTTCAGTCAGCTTTCGCCGATTTTCCAAACCGGTTAGAGTGTCAAAATAAAATTGGTGTTCTATCGAGTCAAGCATACTATTGAAAATATCTTTTATCGAATCAATCTCTTCAATATTGTCGTTCACTTCTACCCGTTTTTTTATATCTTGTGATGCAGTGATATTTTTAATGACAGTTGAAAAGCTTTTAATCGGTTTGATCAAATACTGATTCAATTCTATAAAAATTATGACAAAGATAACAAAAGAGAAAATTATGATAAAAATAATAAAGAAGTTGATCATTTCAGTTAGTGAAATTTTTAAATCATCTATCGGATACGAAACATCAATGACTCCTAATACATCACCGACCTGTGCATTGGTATGGCATTTTAAACAGTTACTTTTAGCAACTACAGGAAAATAGTATTCGATAAATTCCGAATCTGAGATATTTAATACTTCCTCTCCGCTAATAGCTTTTGCAATATCTTGATTTGATTCTCTCGCTACCTTGTCTTTTTCTATTTCACCAAAAAGTCCTGCTACAATCTCACTTCGATAAACATTCACTATCATATGCTCATCAACACCATTAAGTCGACTGATAATCTCTTCTAAATCATCTTTATTCCAGCCTCTCTGCATCGCAGAATAGAGCGCTTCAAAAACCAACATACTAGTTTTTCTGGCATCCACATGAGCGAGATTCGATATTGCCTCTCTTTTCATGTACTCACCATAAAAATAGGCGGCAATGAGGGTCAAAAACATTGTAATAAAAATAATTTTTGCAGCAATTTTTGTGTAGTTTGTTTTTTGTGACATATTTGCCTGCCTGAATTAAAGAAAAATAGATAATCTAAAAAAATCTATCTTATCGAATAGGCCGTGAAATGAATATTAAAAACTTCGTGTTTACCTCGTTATGTAACTTTTGTTACGCTAAAATCACTTTTTTAACTCTACAATACGGAATATTAATTTTAAGGATTTCCGATGTGTCTTATCCTCACCCTTGCCTTTATAATTGCCGCTTTTTCTTTTTTTACCCAAGGACTCATACCTCATGCCATTATAAGTGCAATAATCGCCTCGATCTCCCTCTTTTTCTTTATTCGTAAACTCATCACGAACGGGCGATGTATTTTTGGAAAAGATCGCGACTGTAACAAACCCTAAGAGAGCTACGCTACAATTTCCTCTTTTACCAAAGGTATTTTCTATGCAAAAAAATCTCTTTTCTTTGTTGCTCTTTTTTGGTTTGGCTTTCGGAGCGGATGAGCCTCTTCAATGGGGAGAAAACGTCACCGGAGTGGTGACAACGTTTGACTCGACTAAAAAAGAGATCGCCCTTACGTTTGATGCATGCGGAGGAAGTTTTCGCAGTTCCCAGTATGACGCTGAACTCATCGGCTATCTCATTGAAAACCGTATTCCGGCTACCCTCTTTATCAACTCACGTTGGATCCACAGTAACCCTGAAATTTTTAAAGAATTAGCTGCCAACCCACTGTTTGAAATCGCTAACCACGGCACGGCTCACCGCCCCCTCTCAGTCAACGGCAAAAGTATTTATAACATTCAGGGAACCCGCTCGGCTGAAGAAGTATTAGAAGAGATTAACACCAATGCGCTTCTCATCGAAAAACTGACAGGTAAACGCCCTTTGTTTTTCCGCTCCGGTACTGCCTACTATGATGAGCAAGCAGTGGCTATTGCCAAGCGTAACGGAGTAGAGATCGGAGGCTTCAGCGTTTTAGGGGATGCAGGGGCAACCTTTAGTGCCGATAAAGTAGCCTATCAGATCACTAATGCCAAAAGCGGTGATATTATCCTACTCCACATGAACCATCCTGAAAGCGGTACCCGAGAGGGGGTTAAGGAAGCGGTTGAAAAACTCAAAATCGACGGGTTTAGCTTCATCCGCCTCAGCGATGTGAAAAATCGTCTTAACCCTCTCCCCTGATTGCCTCTCCTATGGTACAATGATTTCAATAACATCGGTAGGGAGGTAAATTATGTCTTCAAATCTCCGTTTTTTTTGGACGGATACAGGGATCTACTCCGCACTGGCTTTCCTAGTTGCTTTAAGTATAGTGGTTCTTCTCTCCCAACATCTCCGTCATACCTATATTGTCCATCTTGATCAGATGGTTCTTTCATGGTTCCACTCACTCCAAAGTTCCCCTCTTAATCACTTTTTTTCCACCATTACTTGGGTAGGGTCACTGTGGATTCTTCTTCCCCTTTATCTTATCCTCACGATACTACTCTCTCCTCATATCCAACATTTTGAAAAAATCGTGGGGATCACATTCTGGGGAACGGTGGGAACCGTCTATTTTCTAAAATATGAATTGGAGCGTACACGTCCCCACTTTTTCGGACCGATCAACGAGCTTCCGATTGACCCCTCTTTTCCCAGTGCCCACACCGCACAGATTACCGCCATCAGTTTGGGAATTTGGCTTGCTCTGCTAGGAACACAGACCCTTTATAAAAACATTACTGCATCGGTTTTGGTGTTTATGGTCCTAGCGGTCGCGTTCTCTCGTATGTATCTTCAAGTTCATTTCCCCACCGATGTGGTTGCGGGATTCCTTGTCGCATTGATGTGGGCAATCATCGCTTTTTGGGTTGTTAAATCAGGAGTTTTGGGATGAAAAATAAATTTTTAGAGACAGGTGAACACGGCTACCATCCGCTGCGAAAATTCAGAATCATCCTCTCCGGCCTCCGTTTTGCCGTTTTACACGATTTTAGCGTTTTGTATAAAATCATCATCTCCGTTTTAATCCTTATACCGGTAATGATTTACAAAGAGTGGGTAGATGCTTCGCTCATTATTCTCGCCACAGGGGTAATGATCTCCGCAGAAGTCTTTAATACCGCCATCGAAGCGATATGCGATTTTATGGAGACCCGCTACAACGAAAAAATTAAGATTATCAAAGACATCGCTGCCGCCGCCGCAGGAATTACTATTTTTACCTGGATCGCTGTTTTAACGATTGAACTGATTAAAGTCTTTCCTCATATCACCGGCTAAGCGTGTGTAACTAAGGTTACAGACACCCCTGTATTCATTGCGTTACAATGCTCTTACAAATTTAGGGATATATATCCCGACCAAGGAGTTTACATGTCATGTAACGCAGGAAAAATCGATCGTGCACTTAGAATCATTGTAGGTATCGCACTCATCGCATGGGCAATTATGAGCGGTAATATTTTCGGATATGCCGGAGTCATCTTTGTTCTTACCGGAGCAATAGGTTTTTGCCCGTTTTATCCTCTTTTGGGAATCAATACCGGATGCAAAACTAAAAACGATTAACACTTATCGCTCATGCTATAATGCCTCTAGAATAGTGAGGCATTATTATGGAACTTTCCCAATTTACTTTTTTTTCCCATCTATCTCCAGAACTACAACAATTTGTCCTAGCCCATTCGCGCCCCATTACCGTACCTAAGAACACTATTTTATTTTATCAGGGGGATGTATGTAATGATATCCTCTTTTTAACCGAAGGAAATGTACGGTTGTATATCCAAGGTGAAGGGGTAGAAGAGATTACCCTCTATACCCTTAAACCCCTCGAACAATGTGTCGTCAATACTGCCAGTTTGGTTTCACAAAACGTCGCCATCGGAACTGCCATCACTGAAAATAATATTAGCGGCTATCTCCTCGATCACGAATCAATCCATTCTCTGATGGCACAAAGTCCTGAATATCTCAGTTTTATGTTTTCCCTCTTCACGGTACGTCTCGCATCTCTCGCTACCCTTGTTGAAGATATTAAATTTAAGCGGCTCGATGCACGCTTGCTAGAGTGGCTTGCACATCAAGAATATAGTCGTATCGAGATGACCCATGAACAAATCGCAACTCAGTTGGGAACTTCACGTGTTGTTATCAGCCGCCTTCTGAAAGATTTGGAACATAAAGGGAAAGTACGCCTTGAACGCGGTGCGATTGAACGGCTATAAATCAGCTCGCTTCGATATAATTCCATACTTATTTTTCAGGACTCACCATGAACGAAACGCTTCTTATCCTTGCCGTAGCCTTGGCAATGGACTCCGTTGCCGTCTCCATTGCTATCGGCTCAAAGTATAAAGATTTATTCCTCTCTAAAGTGCTCTTTACCGCCGCAGTTTTTGGCTTTTTTCAAGGAGCTATGCCGCTCGCGGGATACTTTATCGGAATCAGCTTTGCCGAATACGTTCAATCCTTCGATCACTGGATTGCGTTTCTCCTCCTCGTGGGGCTTGGGGGAAAAATGCTTTATGAAGCGTATAAAAACGAGTTTGATGAAGAGGTCACCGATCTCTCAACCAAAACACTCATCACACTCGGTATTGCTACGAGTATCGATGCGATGGCGATCGGGATCACCTTTGCTTTTTTGCAAACCGATATCTATACTGCGGCAGGGGTAATTGCACTGGTAACGTTCGTTTTGTGTGTTGCAGCGGTATATGTGGGGAAAAAATTGGGATCATTGCTGGAGAGTAAAGCAGAGATGCTCGGCGGGTTAATTCTTATCGGATTAGGCTTTAAAATCTTATTAGAGCATACGGGAATACTTTAATCATTACCAGCCATCCGTTGCATGGTTATCGTGTTTTGATTTTTTATAGCGGCGGGCATTAACCCGCTTTTCCAACTGGTTTTGAGCGTAAAAAAGCTCTTCTTTAATCGTTTCGATATCGGTATCGCCGGCTCTAAAATCGAGGATTTTCTGTCCCAGTGCTTCCAGTTCCATATACTCATCTTTGTAGAGTTTAACTGCTTCATTTTTTTCCAAAAAGCGAAAATTCATATCCACTTTCTGATCATATTGCTCTTTTGTGGGATGATCGCTCTTCGCTAAATAGGAGAGTATACCGCTGATAAACCGTCCCAACAGCCGAATATACCGAAGCCGTTTTGAATTTTCTTCTTTAGATCCCGCCATACACCCTCATATTAATCATTCATCGATACAATATCGCCATTATACCTCGTAGGAGCCAATATGCGCTTAGCTTTTCTATCTCTTTTAATTGCCTTTACTACCCTTACAGCCGATTACATACAACAGCCTATTGATCAGAAACTTATCGATAGTAAAATTAAAATCATCGATATACGAACCCCCTCTGAATGGAAAACCACCGGTCTGATTAAAGGTGCTTATCCAATTATGTTTTTTGATGAAAAAGGAAACTATAATACAGAAATTTTTTTAGGTGCGTTGAATAAAGTAGTCAAAAAAGGGGAGAAGTTTGCCCTGATCTGTAACAGTGGAAATCGTACCCAAGTCGTCGGTAATTTCTTAGGAAAACAGCTTGGGTATAACGTTATTGATTTACAAGGGGGGATTCAATATGCCATCAGCAAAAAAATGCCTCTTGAACCGTATAAACCGAAACCCTAACGGAGAAATTCGAGTAGATCGATATACTCTTTTTCAATAACACCGAGATTCTCAAGCATACGCATCTCATCGACACCGGGGTTATCACTTAAAAACTCTCTGCGCCATTGGATGTTATCTTGTAACTCCGTGAGTCCGGTAGAGAGGTATTCAATCATCGTATCGATATCAGCACCCCGAATAACCCCTTCCGTATCCGCTTTGTAAAATAACAACGCATAATCACCCGTTTCATGAGAAAAACGGAAATCTTCGGCGATATTATGAATGATTGTTTTGATCCGCTCATCTTTAATGAGTCGTTTTGCCATCATCTACCTCCCGTTTAAAGTGCACTATTGTAATCCCTTTTGGTATAGGAGTTGCTTAGTTAAACTATCCAGCATGGAAAGATTAATCAAAATTGTGAAATCACTTAAACTCAAAACTAAACTTGTTTACTTGTTATTACTCGTAGGATTTGGGCTTGTTGTAGTGGGATTAATCGGTTACGTTAATATTCAAAATATCAAACGCAACATGGATACCCTCTATTTCGGATCCTTGCTTCCCCTTAGCGAACTCAACTCTATTACCTCCACTTACCATAATGATCTTGCTTCTTCGGTTTACCAATGGAGCAATCAACTTCTTAGTGATGAACAAGCTTCTGAAAATATCGTACGAGGGCTGGAACGGATCAACACCCTATGGAGTTCCTACCTCTCTCATCACAAACGTCCTGAAGAGATGGCCTATGTCAACTATACCGAAGCCCAGATTCAAATGATCGGCAACTATTTTACGCAAGTACGCTCTTTGATCAACGATCCGGATCATTCGCATCCGCTCTCTCTGATGTCCATGGATGAAAATATCCAATCTATCCACAGTACCCTGCAACAGCTTATTGCCTACGAAAATGACGTAGCAAAATACGAGCATACGATACTCTTGGCCCAGTATGAAAATGCCCTAATGCAGCTTATCCTCTTTTTAGGGGTTATTTTAGTGTTGGTCATGGGGCTGGCTTGGATGATTTTTGCCCGTATCGAAGTTCAACAACAGCAGCTCATTACTTCCAGTGAAACCCTTAAGCACCTTAACCTCAAACTTGAACAAGCCTCTTACACCGATTCTCTCACGGCATTATTCAACCGCCGCTATTTTAACATTGTGTATGAACGTGAGTTCAAACGCTCCTTACGTGCCAACAAACCTTTTATTTTTATGATGCTTGATATCGATTTTTTTAAACAATACAACGATACCTACGGCCACTTGCAAGGTGATGCAGCGCTTCAAGCCGTCGCTAAAGTACTTAAATCTACCCTCCAACGCCCAGGCGATTACCCGTTTCGTCTAGGGGGAGAAGAGTTTGGGATTATTCTTACCGATACCGATTGTAAAACAGCTCAAATTATTGGGGAAAAAGTACGTGAGGGGATTGAAAACCTAAAAATAGAGCATAAAGGGTCTAAAATTTTACCGATTCTCAGTATCTCTATCGGGGGAATATGTGTCACCCCTACCGTTAACATGAATGAAGATGCCCTCATCCATGCGGCGGATACAAACCTTTATGCGGCCAAAGAGCGAGGACGCAATCAAGTAATGTTCAGTAATCAATTATAAATTATTTCGGGTTTTTGAATTTGAATGAAAGTTTTTCGAGCTGTTCACGAACTTTTGGTGCAACCTCACCTTGAAACTCCATCCATCCCTCTTTATACGCCCCGCCGCATGCGAGTGACTTTTTGAGCGAGGAGAGCGTTTTTTGGGCATCATCTTCGCTCAGGCTAAATGGGCCGACGAGAGTGACCACTTTCCCGCGACGTTTCTCTTTTTGAAAGACGAGGCGATGCGCAGAGGGTTCAAGGATAGGGAGTACTTTTGCGGTGTTTTCCTCTTCCATACTCCAGCCCTCTCCCCAAGAAGCTCCTAAATCGAGGATGAGTTTTGTACCGCGGCTCATTGTACCTCTCCGCAATATTCAAACCGTTTTACCCCATTCGGTAAAATTTCAACAAACATTTTCAAAGGGCGGACCCATAACCCCCGCTCACCGTAGAGAGGACGATACACGACAAGACTCTCTGAAGTTTCGGAGTGTTTCGCCACCCCGATCACTTCATAATGCTTCCCCTTATAATGACGATAGAGGCCACTTTTAACCACGCACAACCTTCTGAACGAGGGCACTGATCCCATCGCCTTCCAAAGCACCGCGATTGGCCATTGAGAGGATCGGATTCATACAGTATTTGTTATTGTCATACACTACTACGATCACCTCATCCCCCTCCCTCAAAAAATTTGTCTCGCCAAAATGGGTATAACGGGTAGCCCCGATACTGATAATCGCCTGTGTCGGATATCCTGCATCTTTAAGATAGCTTCCGATCGGCTCCAATGGACCGAAATCAACCTGGGTATTGATTTGATTTTTGAGCCAGTCGATCAGTTTTCCATGGAAATAGCTATAGCCGGTAAGCTCAACATCTTCTCCATAGCGCATCAACATCCCATCACGCCGTAAAAACGAAGCGATGCGATACATATCCATCACTCCATCCTTTTTGAAGGTATCAATGGGAATCAAAGTCGATGCCAATCCTTTAGTATCCCTGCCCCAATTTTTTTTGTGGCTGATTTTAGCCGCACCCTCTTTGCGGAGCGAACAATCATTATACGCACCGAAAAACTTCGGTGTAATATCGGTTACATTCCCCTCACCGTCGTATTCAAAATCGCAAATTAATGCAACTTCGGGTTCAGGCTGAACATTGCATGCTTCATGAGGAAGAATAATCGTATCAGAGCTAATCGGATAGAGTCCGAGTTGCCCTTCGCGCGCGGGAAGGTAAAAAGGGAACACCCCTTTTGGTCCATTGGGATCTTCGGTTAAAACATCTTTAAAATCGGCGCTTTCACCGGCTTGCTCAAGGTGGAGAGCGAAATTGCCCGCAACCCCTAATCCGACGTAATTTTTATAAACTTCCACTTGCTTTGGCCTCGGCAAACTCTTCGTACGTCCCTTTGAAATCAATGTAGGTTCCATCAAGATGCAATTCGATGACACGCCCTGCAAACGCATCGAGTAGCTCACGGTCATGACTCACGCAGATAACGTTCCCGTCAAACTCATACAATGCTTCACCAAGTGCCACGATCGCTTCGAGATCAAGGTGATTGGTAGGCTCATCGAGTACGAGGAAATTCCCCCCCTCAAGCATCATTTTAGAGAGCATCATACGGTGTTTTTCACCCCCGCTGATCTTCTCAACACTTTTCTCTTGCTGTTCCCCGTTGAAAAGCATACGCCCAAGACAGTTACGAATCTCTGAGATTTCACGTTTCGGATCAAATGCACGGAGCCAATCATAAAGGGTACCGTCTCCTTTGATGCGGTCGGTTGTGTCTTGCGGGAAATAGCTCGGCTCAATCGTTGCTCCCCATTTGACGCTTCCACTACTTGGCTTGATCTCTTCCATAATAATTTTGCATAAAGTTGTTTTACCCGCACCATTGGCACCGATTATCGCAATTTTTTCGCCCGGAGCGATTTTAAGCTCGATGTTGTGTAAAACATTCAAATCATCATAACTGTGAGAAACATTGACCACTTCAAGGGCTTCGTCTCCCATTTGACGTTTTGCTTTAAACACGATACTCGGATCACGTCTGCTTGAGGGCTTGATATCTTCAATCGTGAGTTTATCCAACTGTTTCTGACGTGAAGTCGCTTGTTTTGCTTTTGACGCATTCGCCGAGAATCGACGAACAAACGCTTCAAGTTGCTCTTTCTCTTTTACTTTTTTATCTCGATCAAGCTGTGCTTGATTCGCCATAACGGTTGAAGCGAGATACCAATCATCATAGGTTCCGGTAAATTCACGGATTTTTTGAAAATCGACGTCGAGGATATTGGTAACAACGGCATTGATAAAGTGACGGTCATGCGAAATGATAACCAATGTCCCCTCATGACGCTGCAGCTCACGCTCCAACCATCCGATCGTATCAATATCAAGGTTATTGGTAGGCTCATCGAGAAACAAAACATCCGGTTTCGGGTAGAGAACCTGCGCCAACAAGACTTTAAATTTCTCCGATGAGGGGAGGCTCGACATCAAATCGTTATGATGCTCAGCCGCAATCCCGACATTTTCCAAGATTTTTGCGATTTGAACGTCATATTCATAGGTCGGATCTTCTTCGACACAGATCATTTCCAAATCAGCCAAACGGTTGTTTACCGCTTCATCTTCAAAATCTCCCGTTGTGTACAAATGCTCTTTCTCTTTGATAGCATCGTACAAACGTTTGTTTCCCCACAATACCGCATCCGCGATGGTGAAGTCTTCGAATGCAAACTGATTTTGTCCCAAAATACCTACTTTGAGACCCGGTTCGATGGAGACATCTCCCTCGTATTCTTTGATCTCACCGCTAAGGATTTTCAAAAAAGTTGTTTTTCCGGCGCCATTCGCACCGATAAGACCATAGCGTTTGTTACGGTCAAGTTTGAGGTTAATACCCTCAAATAAAACTCGACTTCCAAAACGCATTGTTAATTTTGTGACTTGTACCATACTGAAACTCTTTACATAAAAATTACGCGATTATATCCAAATTCAAATTATCCCTTCCTAATGTATTTTAAGAAGCAAGTTTTAAACTATAACAAATTAAAATACTTTAATCACAATTTAATCACTTTTTAGGACTCAATGCAAACCGAAGCACCCATTTATGATGTATTAAACTACCTGCCGGATGGGATCATAATGGTCGATGAACGTGGCGTTATTCTCTTTGCCAATGAGGCTTTTTCCGAGATGGTCGGATATGAAAACGACATTCTTTTAGGGCTGAATATGCTCAGTCTTTTAGCCAATATCGATGTGTTCCAAGAGTGTATCGCGAAAGTGATGCGGGAGGGGAAATCCCTCAATGCCGAAACCGATTTTCTCCACCGTGACGGACATATTGTCCAAAGTATCAAAAGCGTGAGAATGATACGGCATAACGAGCACATCCGCTTTTTTGTCAATGTTCGAAATCTCACGGAAACATACCTTCTCAATAAAGAACTTCGTGATTCAAAGGAGCTGATAGAACTTCAAGCACATGAACTCTCCGTATTGCTTAATTCGAAAAATCAAGAGATTGAAGAGATCCTCAGCAGCCTCGATGAAGTCATCTGGTACATCGATAGCCAGACACTTTCATTGCGCTATGTTAACAATGCCGTTGAAGAGATTTTCGGATTTTCAAAAGAGATGTTTTTAAGCGATACTGCCCTTTGGCAACAACAAATACATCCCGATGATCGCGCTTTGGTTCAAATGTTTTTTGAGACGCTGCGACCGGGCCAATCCCAAGCTATCCGATTTCGTATCTTCCATCATGGGGGTCAAATGAGATGGCTTAACAGCCGTATCCACCATCATCCGAAACTTAACCTTTTCATCGGAATAACCAGTGATATCACCGCTCCCAAAGCGCAAAGTGAAGAGATTGCATTTTTAGCCTATCACGATCCACTCACGTTGCTCCCTAATCGCGCAAAACTTAAACTTCAGCTAGAAAACCGTTTCGAATACTCTGCGGCCGCCCCTTTTGCCCTTTTGTTTTTGGATTTGGATAATTTCAAACACATTAACGATACGATGGGACATAAAATCGGCGATAAAATACTTATTGAAGTGAGTCAACGGTTCCGAAACACCCTAGGAATATATGATTTTTGCGCCCGTTTCGGAGGGGATGAGTTTGTCATTTTACTTCAAGATGCGGATAAATCAAGTGTTGATGCCATGTCAAAACGTTTGATCCAGACCTTTAAAGAGCCGTTTACGATCAATGAAACCGATTTTTTCCTCTCATCCTCTATCGGAATCGTCTTATACCCCCATGATGCTACAAGCGGAGAGGATTTAATCAAACACGCCGATACCGCCATGTACGAAGCCAAAAATCAGGGGAAAAACCGATTTGTCTATTATGATGCATCCATGCAGCAGACGCTCAATGATTTTTTACGGATTGAAACATTGATACGTGAGGGGCTGTCACAGAACTATTTCGAACTCTACTTTCAACCCCTTATTGACAGCAAAACACTCCGGATGGAAGGGTACGAAGCGCTCATGCGTCTTCCCCATCCAAAAGAAGGTTTTATTCCGCCCGATCTCTTTATCCCTGTTGCTGAAAGCAATGGAGATATCCATCATCTAGGTAAAGAGGTTCTCTCTCAAGCATGTGATTTCATTGACACAATACGTCAACTACGGGATGAACCGTTTTTTGTGGCAATCAATGTTTCGGCAAAACAGCTTCACCAAACTCATTTTGCCCATGAACTGCTTACCTATTTGGATGAACGTGGAATTTCTCCCTCCTTTTTAAAAGTTGAGGTGACAGAAAGTACCGTCATGGAAAATATTCACGGTGTCAGTCGACAACTCGCTGAGCTAAAATCGGGAGGGATACGCATCTCCTTAGATGATTTCGGTACCGGGTACTCTTCCTTCGCCTACTTGGCCCAACTTCCGATTGACACCCTGAAAATTGATAAATCCTTTATTTTGTCTTTATTCAAAGAAAATTCCAATCGTCATATCGTAGAAGCGATTTCTAATCTTGCCCATGCCTTAGGAATGAATGTTACGGCTGAAGGAGTTGAAGAAGCTGAGCATTATGATTTTTTAATCGAAAATGAAATTGATACCTTGCAAGGATATCATCTCTGCCGCCCTCTTCCACGTGAAGAGATACTCCAAAAATTACAAGATGAAGCCCCTTACTTTACACCGGCTCCCTCGTTAGGTTATACTATCTAAATGGATGCCTTTTTAAAATGGCATAATCCTCATTTATTTAGGAATTACCGATGGTTGAGTCCGAACTTTTCTCCCTTTTATCAAAATCAGGATTCCAAATTCCTCCATTTTGTCGTTTTGCACTTCAGGAACCTATATCTCTCGATTTTTATCCCATTGCGCTCAAAATAGAATCTCCTAAAATTGTCCATAAAAGTGATGTAGGAGGAGTAGCTATCTCCTTGAGCAACGCCGATGAGGCGGAAGCAGCACGGACTCGAATGCTAAACCGTATTGCTGAACACACTATTGCTTTGGATTCAAACGATGGCTTTATTGCGACCGCAATGATACAGGGTGAAGAGCTGTTTGCCGGAGTTGTCGATGATCCGATTTTCGGCCAAATCATCCTTTTCGGCAAAGGGGGAGTATTACTCGAACTTTACCGTGATGTCTGTTATATCGATATACACGCCGATGCAACTGAAATCCTCCGCGCAGTGCACACCACTAAAATCAGCAAACTGTTTGAAGGTTTTCGGGGTACAAAACCGATGATGGATCAAATCGTAGGTTTTATCCAAACCCTTCAACGCTTTATAAAAGAACATCCGACGATTCGTGAATGCGATCTCAACCCTGTTATCTTCAACGCAAACGGTTTGCATGTCGTTGATGCAAGAATCGAGTATCACTCACTCACTTCCGATGCGCTCCCTACGCAACGTCTCCGTAGTAATTTTTTTGATAACCGTCATGTTGCCGTTATCGGCGCTTCCAATGATCCAACTAAAGTGGGATACGCCATTGCCCATAATGCCCTCACGTTTAACGGTAAACTCTCTTTAGTAAACGCTAAAGGGGGTACTTTTGAAGGGCATCGCCTTTATTGTTCTCTTACAGAGATAGAGGATTCGATCGATACCGCTGTCATCACCATCCCCTCTTGTCATGTTATTGAGATAATCGAAACCTTAATCCCTAAAGGGGTTAAAAATATTATCATTGTCTCGGCGGGCTTTAAAGAGATCGGAGATACCCGAAGTGAAAAACGGCTAAGCGAGTTGGCACAACAGTACAATCTTAATATCATCGGACCTAATTGCTTGGGCTACTACGAATCTACCCAAAGCCTTAATCTCACTTTCGGTTCATCTGACATCAACAAAGGCTCACTTGCCCTTATCGCCCAATCGGGAGCCGTTCTCTCCTCCCTCATGGATAAGGCAACCCAAGAGGGGATTGGATTTTCCCATATACTCTCCGCCGGCAATATGGCCGATATGGGTTTCGCCGATATCATCACGATGCTCTCCGCCGATCCGCAGTGTGAAGCGATCTCCCTCTATGCTGAGGGGATACAAGAAGGAAAAGCATTTTTAGAATCTCTCAGGTCTTGCCCGAAACCGATCCGCGTTTATAAAGCGGGAAAATCACCGCAAGCTCGAAAAGCGGCCTTTTCCCATACGGGAAATCTGAGCGGTGACTATCCGATGTTTCGAGGTCTTTTAGAGAGTGTCGGCGTTAAAATGGTCGATTCTATAGAAGCGCTCCTTTACGCCCGAAATTTTGAGAATATCGCCGTTATCACTAATGCCGGAGGGCCGGGAACCATTATCACCGATGTCATTATCGAAAGAGGATCGAAGCTCTACACCCTGAATGAAGACGATCTTAAAGCGCTCGATGCCCTCCTCCCTTCCAACTGGTCACGTAACAACCCTATCGATATCATCGGCGATGCTCGAAGTGAACGATTTGAAGCAGCACTGCAATGTGTCGATACGATGGAGGGAGTCGATTTAATCTATCTTTTAATTACCCCTCAGATGATGACCGATACACTGGAAATCGTCCGCCTTTTAGAGCGACCTTGGAGTAAACCGGTTTTTCCTATCCTTTTAGGAGGGGCTATGATGAGCGAAGCTCTCCTTTTCTTACGTTCTCATTCTAAGCCGTGTTTTACCACTTTACACGAGGCCGGAGCCTTTTTGTAAAGTTTTGACATGGTGTTTTGACTAATCGTAAATATACAATTATTCTTAACATTCTCATAAGATTGTAATTGCTAGAATGTGTTAAGGATTATGCTGGTTATAGTTCGATTTTTTCACGGAGTACAATGTGACACAAATTTATGTCGGGAATATTCCCTACGGCAAAGACGAGAACGATCTTAAAGATCTTTTCGGACAATACGGTGAAGTTAGTTCAGTTAAATTCGTAAACGATAAAGAAACAGGCCGTTTTCGCGGTTTCGGTTTCGTTGAAATGGCGAACCAAGACGAAGCTAATAAAGCGATCACTGCTCTTGAAGGTAACGATTTCGGCGGACGTACACTTCGTGTTAACGAAGCTCGTCCACGTGCTCCACGCCCTCCACGCGACCGCTGGTAATCACATCCATGAAGCCCTAACGGGCCTCATGCCACTTATATTTTCCTCTCATCGTCTACTTAGCCTAATTTTTATTTAAAGAAATATCATGACCTATACCCTAACCGAACCCTATATAGAACTCCATAAACTGATTAAACTCTTAGATCTTGTCGATACCGGCGGACAAGCCAAAATGTTGATCGAAAACGCTCATGTTTACCGTAACGGTGAAATCGAAACACGCAAACGGGCCAAAATCACAAAAGGGGAGATCATCACCATCGGTGATGTCATTATTCAAGTGATCTAATTCCATTGTTATTTAATGGAGTTTTCACTATAATTCCCCATCTTATATAACGGCTCTACACGAGGTTCGGAAAACGTATGAAAAACACAAAAATGATGGTTGTCGGTTTTGTCAGTGCTGTAGCGGTGAGTGTTGCCCTCTCCACATCGTTGTTAGCCAAAAGCGATGCCGCTGCTGCCCCTACCGAAGCCTCTGTAGAAGCATCACGCCTCCAGTCTTTAGCTAAATTCACTAAAGTATTGGGGATCGTTGAGCAATACAATGTTGACGGTCTGAGTATCGATCAACTGATCGACAAATCACTTCAGGGAATGCTCTCTAACCTTGATGCCCACTCCACGTACATGGACAAAAAAAGCTACGACAATCTTAAAACCCAAACCGACGGTGAATTCGGCGGATTAGGAATAACGGTCGGAATGCGTGATAATGCCCTCACCGTTATTGCTCCGATTGAAGGGACTCCTGCAGATAAAGCGGGGGTTAAAGCGGGCGATATCATCCTTAAAATCAATGACAAATCAACCCTCAGTATGACCATTGACGATGCCGTTAGTTTAATGCGCGGAACCCCTAAAACACCTATCGATATCACCATTGTACGCAAAGGGACCGCCGATCCGATCAAATTCCATATTATCCGTGATATCATCACCGTTGAATCGGTCTATACCCGCACAATCAGCGGCAATATTCTCTACATTCGGGTTACCAGCTTTGATAAAAAAGTAGCTGCAGATGTTAAAAAAGCGATTAAAAAACATGCCTCTAAAAGTAAAGGAATTATCCTTGATTTGCGTAATAATCCGGGAGGGTTACTGGATCAAGCGGTTGAACTCACCGATCTGTTTGTAAACGAAGGAGTTATCGTATCCCAAAAAGGGCGCAATAAAGCCGATGATGTCACCTACAGTGCAACCAAAAGCGCTACTATTTGCGATCTTCCTCTCGTTGTTTTAGTGAACGAAGGCTCTGCCAGTGCATCTGAGATTGTCAGCGGTGCCCTTCAAGATCTCAAACGTGCCGTCATCGTCGGAGAAAAAACTTTCGGCAAAGGTTCCGTTCAAGTGGTAATGCCGATTACGGAAACCGAAGGTATCAAACTTACCGTTGCACGCTACTATCTTCCAAGCGGACGAACAATTCAAGCCGTAGGGGTTGCTCCGGATATTGAAGTGATCGCCGGTGAAATTAAACATCATGATAAATCGTTTAATATCAAAGAGGCGGATCTCAAAAAACATCTTGAATCCGAACTTGAAAAAAATGACGGAATGGTTGACGTTACCGAGGTCAATGCTACCAATAAAACCGTTATTACCCCTGAACAAATGAACAAAGACATTCAGCTCAAAGAGGGTGTCGATATTATCAAAGCTCTAATTATAGTCAAAGGAAAATAATCATGGAAAAACGCGATCTCATCTACGAAGGAAAGGCTAAACGCCTCTTTAACACTGACGATGCCAATCTGGTCATTGCAGAGTTTAAGGATGATTTGACCGCATTCAACGGAGCTAAAAAGGACAATGAATCCGGTAAAGGTGCCTTGAATAATAAAATCTCTACCGAATTGTTTAAAATGCTCGCTTCTCGCGGTGTTGAATCCCATTTTGTTGAAATGCTGGATGATACCCACATGCTTTGTAAAAAAGTGGACATTATCCTCATCGAAGTGATTGTTCGCAACATTGCAACCGGCAGTCTCAGTAAAAACCTCGGTATCACCGATGGAACCGTTCTTCCGTTTACATTGGTCGAATTTGACTACAAAAATGATGCTTTGGGTGATCCGAAACTCAACGATCAGCACTGTTTGATTCTAGAGCTTGTGAAGAATGAAGCGGAACTCGATCAGCTTCGTGCTATGGCCCGTGAAGTCAATAGTATTTTACGTCCTTACTTCCATGAGAAAGGGCTTAATTTAGTTGATTTCAAACTCGAATTCGGTCGTGATCATAATGGAAAAATTATCCTTGCCGATGAAATCAGCCCTGACAATTGCCGCTTTTGGGATTTAGAAACGGGTGAAAAAATGGATAAAGACCGTTTCCGTCAAGGTCTTGGCGGACTCAAAGTCGCCTATGAAGAAGTTTTAAACAGAATATTGGGGTAATTATGAAAGCAATCGTAAATGTATTTTTGAAAAACGGAGTTCTTGACTCTCAGGGTAAAGCGGTACAGCACGCCCTCTCAGGTCACGGTTTTGACAGTGTCAAAGATGTCCGTGTCGGCAAACAAATCATTATTGAGATGAACGAATCAGACGCAGCACTTGCCAAAGAAAAAGTTGCCCATATGTGTGAAGAGCTTTTGGCGAATACAGTTATTGAAGATTACGAAATCGAGATTCAAGCATGAAAGTAGGCATTGTTCAGTTTCCCGGAACTAACTGTGAGTACGACACCCAACATGCGTTCGCAACATTAGGGTGTGAGACGCAAATCCTTTGGCACAAAGAAGAGTCCATCCCTTCGGGATGTGATCTTGTTGTCGTAGCGGGGGGATTCAGCTACGGTGACTATTTACGCAGCGGTGCTATCGCAAAAATGTCTCCGATTATGAAAGCACTTAAAATTTACGCCGATAATGGCGGAAAAGTTCTAGGAATTTGTAACGGATTTCAAGTATTAACCGAAACAGGACTTCTTCCCGGTGCCCTCAAACGTAACGAAGGACTCCATTTTATCTCGCGGCATCATCATCTAAAAGTGGTCAACAACGATAACGACTTCCTCCGCCATTGTGCAGTTGATCAAGTGGTCAATATCCCTATCGCACACCATGACGGTAACTTTTATATTGATGAAAACGGCTTGAGCGAACTGTATGCTAACCATCAAGTCCTTTTAAAATATACAGACAGCACCGGTATGATTGATAATCCTAACGGTTCTGTTGACTCAATTGCGGGAATCTGTAATAAAACAAAAAATGTATTCGGTCTTATGCCACACCCTGAGCGGGCAATGGAAATACTGCTTGGTTCTAAAGATGGGAAGCAGATGCTCGAAGGGTTTATAAACGCTTGAAAACACTGGCATTTTTATTTCTGCTTTTAACACAGATTGTTTTCGCCGAACCTTCGGTTCTAACCGATCCTGTGCCCGCAGCCACCGATACTGCATCGGATACGTTAAGCAGCCCGGCATCAGATATCGATACTCTTTTTTCCGGCGTATCAACGGCGGGACTAACACTGCAGTTTACCGATCTTCCGACACCCCCCTATGTCGGTGAAATCATTGCCGTCACGGTTAAACTTACCCCAACAGACGTTGCTTCCGGAAATATCGAGTATACCCTCCAAAATGAAGAGGGGATACGTATTTTTAGCGATACCCCTCGTCGGAATGTAAAAGATGACGGAGTGTATGACACCTTCTATTTTTTAGTTCAATCTCCTTCAATTCGTCTGCCAGATATTTCTGCAACACTTACATCCAACGGAACTACCTCCGAAACATTGATCGGAACTCCGCTCACAGCAACAACATTGAGCCCTCCATCGGGCTTTGCCAACGTACTTGCAGATAAATTTGAAGTCATTGATTACAAAACTACTCCTTACAATAATGAGAGCAATGTCGTTATTTTCACCGTAAAAGCATCCCGTTGTAATATCAGTGATTTTTCGATCCCCAATGCAATAAAACAAGGGTTTGAATCAAAGCTCTCAAATGTCGGAGAATCGCAAATGACCTATTATGTGATCATTCCGAACACCGAAGAGAGTCTCAACTTTTCAATTTTCAATCTTAAAAAGCAACGTTATGAAACCTTATCTATCCCTATCGTTGTAGATGATGACACTGTTTCTACGGGACAAAGCGATCTCTCTCCGACGGATGCACGCCATACCGAACTCAAAGTAGGTGCCGCTGCCGTTGTTGTCCTCATGCTTTTCGGACTCTTTTACTGGAGACGAGAAAAATGGTATTTATACCTTTCGGCTGCTCCAATGTTTTACATCGTTTATGCACTTCTGCCTAACCAAAATATATGCGTTAAAAAAGATGCACCCGTTTATTTGCTCCCGATTAAAAACGGAACCATTTTTGAAATGACACTGGAAGAGGAACATTTGGAAGCGGAAAAAGAGGTAGGTGACTTTATTAAAGTACATCTCGATGATAATAAAGTCGGATGGGTAAACAAACGTGATCTTTGCACGAATTAAATGGCTTTATGCGATAATCGTCATCTTCAGCGGGATGACGTTGATGATTGTCACTTTTTATCTCCTCCCTAAGCCGTACGCCGTTAAATTTTCGGCATGGTTTATCCGTCTTCTCGTCTTTGTTCCCGTACGCATCAAAGGGTCTCCCGATCCTGATGTGCAAATGTTTCTCATCAATCACCAAAGCGATATTGATATCGGTATTATGGAAACGATTACCTCAAAAGATTTAGCATGGGTGGCTAAAAAAGAGCTTTTCAAAGTACCGTTTTTCGGTCTTGTCGTACGACTTCCTAAAGACATCGCACTTGAGCGTGAAAGCAAAACTGCTCTCGTCAAACTGATCAAAGATTGTAAAGAGCGCCTTGATCTGGGGCGTGTCATTACGATTTTTCCCGAAGGAACCCGTACCGAGAGCGGCAAAATGAAGCCGTTTAAAGCAGGGGCCAAAATGGTTGCGGACAAATATGCGCTCAAAGTTCAACCGGTTGTATTGATCGCTACCGCATGGCATTTCAGCAACAAACGCAAAGTGTTTAACCCCGGAACCATTACGGCGATCTATCTCGATTCCTTTATCGCCGATAAAAGTAATCCTGAGTGGCTTAATGAGACCCATACCCACATGCAAAAGGTTTATGATGATGAGCTGGCAAACCATCCTCGCTATCGGTAGCGGTGCCTTTTTAGGTGCGGTACTTCGTGCCTATATGAACGGTGTTGTCCATCATCATTTTCCCCACGCACTCCCGTTTGGAACACTTTCGGTGAATCTGCTGGGGAGTTTTATTATCGGTGCCCTCTTCGCTTATTTCAGTTATACGACACTTTTTAGTATTCAAATGAAGTCCTTTCTCACTACCGGCTTTTTGGGGGGACTTACCACTTACTCTACTTTTGCGATGGAAACCTTTTTATTACTCAGCGGTGGTCATCTCTTGATGGCGATTACTAATATGGCTCTCAATACTTTTGGAACGGTTTTGATGGCCGCTTCGGGATATTATCTCTTCAAAAATACTCTATCCTAAGGTAATAATTTCATCGGCACACCATCTTGCCAAATCACCATCATGCGTGATAAGTAAAACACCCATCCCCTCACTGTGTTGTACGATTAGTTTCATAATATCAAGTTGATTCAGATTATCGAGTGCCGAAGTGGGCTCATCTAGCAATAAAAGTTTCGGCTTCATCAGCAGTGCCCGTAATATAGAGCACCGCTGCAACTGCCCACCGGAAAGTTTATGGGGAAGGGTATCCAAAAGAGACTCATCCAATCCCATCTGTTCTAACAACGCTCCAACCCCTTCCATCGACGTTACTTCCGCAATTTGTTTACGTACCGTATAAGTAGGATGAAACGAGCTATAAGGGTCTTGAAATACTTGGGATAGGGATAATGATTGAATCAATCCCAAAGAGGGTTTACGGTATCCTAAAATGAGTTCAAATAGGGTTGATTTTCCGACACCGCTGGGGCCTACAATCGCTTTGATCTCCCCTTCGTTGAGTGATAAGGAAAAATCATTAAATAATAATATATCTTTTGTATATCCAAAAGATATATTATTGATATTTAAAACAGACTTCAACGAATCTGTCCTTTACCGTATACTTTGTATTTGTAGGTCGTTAATCCCTCAACCCCCATCGGTCCGCGTGCATGAAGTTTGTTGGTACTGATCCCCACTTCCGCACCAAATCCGAAAGCACCTCCATCGGTAAATCGGGTAGAAGCGTTGACGTAGACCGCCGCCGCATCAATGGCGTCCATAAACCGATCCGCCACCGTGATGTTTTCAGTAATGATCGCTTCGGAGTGCCCTGAGCCGAAACGGACGATATGGCTAATCGCCCCATCGACTCCGTCTACGATACGGATATTGAGGATATTTGCCAAATACTCCGTATCAAAATCTTCCTCAGTAGCAGGTGTTACGGTGATAATTTCACGGGTCTGATCACACCCTTTGAGCTCTGTATGGGCTCGATCAAAAGCCTCTTTCAGCATAGGGAGGATATGTTGTGCAATCGGCTCGTCCACTAAGAGCGTCTCCATCGAGTTACACACACCCGGACGTTGTACCTTCGCATTGAGTGCAATGGCTATCGCATTCTCAATATTCGCCTCTTTATCGATATAGGTGTGGCAAAGTCCTTTATCGTGTTTGACAACAGGGACACTCGAGTTTTGGCTCACAAATCGGATTAATGCTTCTCCCCCGCGCGGAACGATCAAATCGACGTAACGATCCATTTTAATGAGTTTCGCTACCCCCTCCCGCGTCGCATCCGGTAATAGGGCAATCAACTCTCTAGGAAGATTATTGCGCAGTAGCACTTGCTGCAATACATCGGCAATGATTTTATTGGAATGTTCTGCTTCTTTTCCCCCTTTGAGGACACACCCGTTGGAACTCTTAAAACAGAGTGCCGCCGTATCGGAGGTGACATTCGGACGGGATTCGTATATGATCCCGATAACCCCTATAGGGATACTCACTTTCTCGATTTTCAGCCCCGCTTCGGTGACCCACCCCTCGATGACTTTACCGATCGGATCTTTGAGTGCGGCGATCTCCTCAATCGCTACTGCCATCGACTCAATACGCTTTTCATCGAGTAATAATCGCTCTTTCATTGACGGAGCTATGTTATTTTCATCCGCACTGCGCATATCAAGAGCATTCGCTTCCATGATATTCATCGTGTTGGCACGAAGGGCTTCGGCCATCTCGCGAAGGATTCGGTTACGCTCGTGTCCACCCATCGTCGCCAAAATACGGCTGGCTGATTTTGCTTTTTCTAAAAAATGTTCCATGATAGTTCCCTTTTAATTAGGGATATTATAACAAATGAGGATTAAGAAGGAGGATTCCCCCTTAGGGGAAAATGAGGAGAGATGAAATTATTCTATTTCAGCGTCGATGACGTCGTCATCTTTTTTCGCATTTGATGAAGCGGCTTCACCGCCTTCATTTTGTTTGTACATTTGCTCTGCCATTTTGTGACTCGCATCTGCCAATTTTTTGGTAGCCGTTTCAATCTCTTCTTTGGTAGCATCCGTGTTTTTCAACACTGCTTTCAATTCTTCAAGAGCTGACTCGATCGCCGCTTTTTCAGTTGCATCGATTTTGTCTTCCATCTCTTTGAGAGATTTTTCCGTTTGGCTCGCAAGTGCGTCGGCTTGGTTGCGAAGATCTACGATCTCTTTACGTGCCGCATCTTCAGCTTTGTGAGCTTCTGCGTCTTGAACCATTTTGTTAATCTCTTCTTCACTAAGTCCTGAACTTCCGGAAATCGTGATCGATTGAGATTTACCGGTTCCTTTATCCGTCGAGCTAACCGTCAAGATACCGTTGGCATCGATGTCAAATGTTACCTCGATTTGAGGTACACCGCGCGGTGCGGCAGGGATACCGGTAAGCTCGAACAATCCGAGAGATTTGTTATCGCGGGCGAACTCACGCTCACCTTGACCTACAGAAATACTAACCGCCGGTTGGTTGTCTTCCGCAGTCGAGAACACTTGCGATTTTTTAACCGGAATAGTCGTCCCTTTTTCGATGATTTTAGTCATCACGCCGCCGAGCGTTTCGATACCGAGTGACAATGGGGTAACATCGAGAAGAAGTACGTCTTTAACGTCTCCGCGAAGAACACCACCTTGGATAGCGGCACCTGCTGCTACAACCTCATCCGGATTTACCCCTTTGTTAAGAGTTTTTCCGCCGAATTCATCGGATACCATTTTTTGTGCGATCGGAAGACGCGTTGATCCCCCAACCATGATAACTTCGTTGATTTCCTTGTTGCTAAGGCCTGCATCTTTCATTGCCGTTTTGATATGGCTAATCGTCTCTTTAACGAGAGTATCGATCATCCCCTCGAATTTCGCGCGGGTCAATTTCACAACTAAGTGTTTAGGACCTGATGCATCTGCGGTGATAAACGGAAGATTGATCTCTGTTTCTTCTGCTGAAGAGAGCTCTTTTTTCGCATTTTCAGCCGCGTCTTTGAGACGTTGAAGCGCCATTTTGTCCGCTTTAAGGTCTATTCCGTGATCGGATTTGAACTCGTTTGCGAGGAAATCGACGATTTTGTTATCGAAATCATCCCCACCGAGGAACGCATTACCGTCGGTTGAGAGAACCTCGAAAGTCCCCTCGCTGATTTCGAGAACCGTAACGTCGAATGTTCCGCCCCCTAGATCGTAAACGAGAACTTTTTCATCACCTTTTGAATCCAAACCGTACGCCAATGCTGACGCCGTCGGCTCATTGATGATACGTAGGACGTTCAACCCTGCAATCGTTCCCGCCTCTTTCGTCGCTTTACGCTGTGCATCATTGAAGTACGCAGGAACGGTAATAACCGCATCAGTTACCGATTGACCCAAGTATGACTCTGCATCCGCTTTGAGTTTTGAGAGGATTTTAGCCGAAATTTCTTGTGGCGTGTAGATTTTACCCGCTACGTCAACCGCAGCCATACCGTTTTTATCAACGATTTTATAGGTAACTTTGTCGTGCGCCTCTTTTGCTTTCTCTTCGTTCATCATGAGACCCATGATACGTTTGACCGAGTAGATCGTTTTATCCGGATTTGTGATCGCCTGACGTTTTGCAGGATCACCGACGAGGATTTCCCCTTTATCGGTAAATGCTACTACTGATGGCGTTGTATTTTTTCCCTCTTTGTTCGGGATGATTTTCGCTTCGCCGCCTTCATAGACAGCAACACATGAGTTTGTTGTTCCTAAATCGATACCAATAACTTTTGACATAATATTCTCCTGTTTTAAATTTTAATTAGTTTGCAATAACGACCATTGCATCACGCAATGTTCGCTCTTTGTATCGAAACCCTTTTTGAAAAGTGTTTACGATGGCTCCGCTTTCATGATCCGGAGAGTCCACGCGCTGTACCGCATTGTGAATATCAGGATTGAAAGGTTCAGATTCATCCACTGCCGTTACACCGTGTTTTTCAAGAACGCCTAGGAGCTGTTTCATCGTGAGTTCAACACCCTCTTTGAGTTTCTCCAACAATACTGCCGGTTCTGCTTCACTTCCCGTCGCGCTAATCGCCATCGAAAGGGAATCGACTACCGGAATCAAATCTTTGGCAAATTTTTCATTTGCGTACTCAAGCGCTTGATATTTCTCACGCTCAAGACGTTTTTTGATATTATCAAAATCGGCATGTACGCGAGCATACTTGTCTTTCAACGATGCGAGTTCGGCCGTAATAGTTTCTAATTCATTCATGCTCTCAGCAACACTTTCTTCACCCTCGTTAAGGGCAACTTGTTCTTCACTGATTTGCTCTTCATTGACTGTATTTGACATGATTTCTAAAGACTCCTTTGTTGAAATCTAGTGTTATTATAATGCATTGAGTCACCTGTTGTCAAGAGGTATATGAATTTTTTTATGCAAAATAGTTGAGTCTATTTATATCAACTATAAACAGTGGGCTAAGATGCTATAATAACCCTATCTAATAAAAGGGGGATTGGTGGAGATCAAACGGTATATTTCTGTAGGGTCGTTGGTACTTTTTGCTACCTTCGTATGGTTTACTCCCCCTCCACTTGCTATCAATCTTACAACATGGCATCTATTTACCATTTTTATCACAACAATCGTTGCGATTCTCTTTAATATTCTCCCTATCATTGCCGCCGCGATCATTGCCCTCGCAATCAGCGTCTTAAGCGGTGTCATTGAACCATCACACGCATATGCAGGCTTTTCGGAGAGTTTTATCCTCCTGATCGTTGCCGCGTTTTTAGTTTCTCATGCCGTCCATAAATCGGGACTGGGAAAACGGTTATCACTGCACATGATCCGCCGCTTCGGCCATTCCACATTAGGGCTTGGGTACAGCGTTATCGCGACCGATATTCTCATCGCCCCTGCGTTTCCGAGTAATACCGCCCGAAGCGGTGTCCTCTACCCTATCGTTTATGGACTTGCACATGATTGCGGTTCTAAGGTGGGAGACAATACCCATCGCAGAGCGGGGAGTTATCTCATGATGACCTCGATGGCGGGACTTACCATCTCCTCGGGACTTTGGCTCACGGCGATGGCGGTCAATCCTGTCGGTGTTGGAATTGCGGAGAAGATGGGAATCCATATCACGTTTGGTAGCTGGCTTTTATATGCGATTGTCCCAACCCTCATCGCCTTTGCCCTTATCCCGTGGATGCTCTATCGTATTTATCCCCCCGAGATGAAAGAGACCCCCGATGCTCCTCAGAAAGCCGTTATTGCCTTGGAACATATGGGGCGTATCAGCCGCAATGAATGGATCACCGCAGGGGTATTTGTCTCCATGCTCACCCTTTGGGCGCTATCGGGGCTATTCCCTATCGATAAGGCGGCGGTTGCATTCGGTGGACTGGGGATTTTGATGGCAACTAAAGTATTTGGAATTGAGGATTTTCGTGCCCAAGGTGAAGCGCTGAGCACTCTTATTTGGTTTGCTATTCTCTTCGGTCTCTCTACCCAGCTCGCCGAGCAAGGATTTATGAATGCCGTTGCCGAGCACTTTACCCAATACCTTATCGGGCTTTCATGGATGTGGGTCTATTTCTCGCTCATTTTAGTCTATGTCTTGATCCATTATCTTTTCGTTTCACAAAGTGCCCATCTCTTAGCTCTGTTCGGTATCTTCCTCGCGATAGGGGTTCAAGCGGGAGTACCGGGAGAGTTGATGGCGATGATGCTGTTGTTTGCAACTAATTTCAACGCTACGATTACGCCGCAGGGCTCTTCGTGTAATGCGATCTATCTCAGTTCAGGCTACATCACTGCCCGTGATATCTATATCTACGGCGGTGCGGTGACACTGCTGACCTTTCTCATCTTTATGATCATCGGCACGCCGTGGATATTGGCACTCCTATGAAACGGGTCCGTAACTTTCATCGAACCTTACCGGGTAGATTACTCCTCTCGCTCCTCGGTATTGTATTCGTCATCGCGTTAATACTGTTTACTCCGGTGGGGAACCGTATGATGACTCCTGTAGTCAACCTATCACTCACCTCAGCACTCTCCACCCCGATCACAGTACAGGAATTCACCCTCACCCCTAATCGTTTTCGCCTCCTTTTCCAAGACGACCATGGAAATACTTTCTCTACCCAAGGGGGATTTTCACTTCTGACATTGCGAATGTATGCCCACTATCGATTGGAGTGTTTCCAAACTGGTGGTCTCAATCCGATATCCACTCCTTTAAAAATGGAAGGTTCTCTAAATGGGGGGATTTCATCCTTTCTGATTCAAGGCAATGCAACTGTTTGGGGAGGAGAGTTGTTGTATAAAACAGAGCTTCATCGCTTTCAGCTCGCGTCTGTAGATCTTAAAATAGATGCCATTGAGTATGAAGCTCTACTGCATTTTCTTGAATATCCTTCCGATACCGATACGACACTTACCGGTGAAGTTTCACTTCGCGGGTTTGATCGCCGTGATGTTGAGGGGGATATTTCATTAACGACGCAAACACACCGTCTCACCTCGACACCTCTCGATGAAGAGAACAATACTTCATTTGATTTCAAATCACTTTTAGCCGATAATGAGGGGGTAATTAAAGCATTTCACGTTAATGTACTCCTGAGTGCTTCATTAGCACATGCCGGTATTTTAGAACCGTTTATCGGTTACCCTCTCAGTACTCCATTAGAGCTTAATGCTACCCTCAAAGGGGACAAAAGCTTCCTACGCTTCAAAGCACGTACGTCCGTAGCCAAAAGTGATACCTCAATGACACTCGAAATTTTGGAGTTAGAACCTTCTCGACTTCTTCTGGATTTGAGACATGCCGATGTAGAACAAACCTTCGCCCTCTTTTCTCTCCCGGCACCCATAAAAGGGAGAGTCGACGGATCAGGTGAATTCAATTCGACTAACGGAGAACTTGAGCTGATCTTGATGCAAGCCGTTACCGTCCCTACCATCTTACGCAAAGAGTATCAAATCACACAGCCGCTTATCCATTTTAATGCGAATATTACCGCTACGGCAAATCCAAAAGGGGTTCATTATCGTGCCGCTTTTAAATCAGATTTGAATCGTCTCGAAATCGACAATACGACTACTCATGATCAAATGCTTCGAGAACTTTTAAAGAGTCTCCGCTAAGTGAACTATAAAGGGGAAATTTACCCCTTTTAATTACAATCTCTTCATGAATACTATTGCTGCCGTTCTCGACTATCATGATCGAACCAAACATCGCCCGCATCGTTATGCAGAGAGTCTAGGGTATATGGATTGGGCTACCCAGCCTAATCCTTATCGCCGTTACGAAGGTGCTCCGCTCATTCCTCTAACTCATACGGAGATAACCCCCCCGTATCATCTTTTGTTTCAAAACGATGGTTTACCTTCTGCTCCGCTGTGTTTGGAATCCCTCTCACAGCTCCTTCGCTATTCACTCGGACTTGCCGCTATCAAAAGTCACGGTGGATCAGAGTGGGCACTGCGCTGTAATGCCAGTAGCGGTAATCTCCAACCCACAGAGTGCTATATTATTTCCCCCGCTACCCTAGGGATCAGCGAACACCCTACCCTCTCGCACTATGCACCGCGTGAACACGCTTTGGAGTTGCTTCATATCTATGAGACACCTATGCCGAAAGATGGATTCACTATCGCTCTAAGCTCAATCTTATGGCGTGAAGCATGGAAATACGGAGAGCGGTGCTATCGATACTGCCAACTCGATGCGGGACATGCGTATGGTGCGATCAAAATGGCGTGCACCATGTTAGGGTGGAGATGTGAGATACAAAGTATCGATACCAAAGAGATCGCACACGCTTTCGGTCTCGATCAGTATGAACGATTTCATTCAGAAGAGAGAGAATCGCCCGATCTCCTCATTCGTATCGGAAATATTTCCTCTCTCCCCTCACTTCCGCCACTCCCATACCCTGCCAATCTCCTCAGCCCATCCCATCATGATTGGCCTATCTTGTCGGTAATCGATGAAGCGACCCAAGGGATTTATCCCTTAGCGGAACCGCTAAGCACCCCTCGTAGCATTCCCTCACCCTCTAAAAATGCCGGAGAGGTTATCCTAAAACGGCGCAGTGCCCAAATGATGGATGGCACCGGAATCACACTGGAGGAGTTTCGTACTTTGCTGGACAGTTCACTCTTTTGTATTGAAGCCTCAGATGTCCATTTTATACTCTTCATCCACCGTGTTGAGGCTCTTGAGAAAGGTCTCTATGCCTTTGTCCGAAAGAGAGATAATCTAGAAAGCCTCAAACTTGCTATGGATCAAACCTTCCTCTGGGAGGATTATAAAAATGGGTTATATTGTTTGCATAAAGGGGATTATCGTGGCGCGGCACAGATGATATCATGTAACCAAGAAATTGCCAAAGAGGGGGCATTTAGTTTTGGAATGCTGTGTGATTTTTCATCGTCTCTCGAACGTAACGGTGCTATCGGATATAAAAATCTCTACCATCAATGCGGGATGATCGGACAAATGCTCTACCTTGAAGCCACTTCACTCAATCTTAGCGCAACAGGAATCGGGTGTTTTTTAGATGATGAATTTCACGCCCTTCTAGGGTTACGAGACCAGCGCTTTCAATCCCTCTACCATTTTACGATCGGACGGGCTATCGTCGATACACGCATTACAACCTTGCCGCCGTATTGACTATTTATTCTCCGCATCGGTAAGTGTCAAGCAGAGAATAACCTTTTTTCCTTGTGCATGAAGTATCTCAGCGGCTTCACTCAATGTCGTCCCCGTCGTGACAATATCATCAACCAAAATCACTTCTTTTTCCCCAAACGGCTGATAGTGGAACCGACGTGGATTCATCAATCTCTCTTCAACACTTTTCCCCGCGTATTTATAGTGATTTGTTGCTCTTAATTTTCCATAATAGGGGGTTATATTGGGTGATGTAAGTGCTTTATTCAGTACTGCGGTGTGAGAATAGCCGCTTGTAGCATGATCGTCGATGCCGAGTGAGGCGACACGATTCTCATACTGCCACTCTTTTGCAAATGCCCCGAATGCACGCTTCGCTAAAATGGTATAGATGTAGTATCCGATATCGGTATGTTTACTCAGTAATAGCGGTTCGATATCGTTGTAGGGGAAAAAGGAGTAGACGGGAATATTCCCAAGAATTTTGCGTTTATGGAGACTCGGGATAAGAAGCGATTCTTGACACGCGGAGCAGATATGTGAGAAGCTAAGCCGCTCGCACATCATACAGCGCATGACTAGTCCATTTTGAGGACGGACATAAATGCCTCTTGGGGAAGTTGAACTTTCCCGATCGCTTTCATCCGTTTTTTACCCTCTTTTTGTTTGTCGAGGAGTTTACGTTTACGGGAAATATCCCCGCCGTAACATTTGGCGGTAACGTTTTTCCCCATCGATTTGACCGTTTCACGGGCGATAACACGGTTTCCGATACTCGCTTGGATCGCCACTTCGAAAAGCTGACGCGGGACAATCTCTTTCATGTTCGTAACCAATGCACGGCCCCGTGTATCGGCAGAGGTTCGAGGGACGATAACGCTGAGGGCATCGACAACATCCCCCGCAACACGGACGTCAAGTTTGACGAGATCACCTTGACGGAATTCGATAGGATCATAATCAAAACTCGCATACCCTTTAGAGGTTGATTTGAGTTTATCGTAAAAATCGACGACGATTTCGTTCATCGGCATAACGTAGATGAGCATAACACGTGTCTCATTGAGATACTCCATCTTCTCCTGCATACCCCGTTTATTGGTCAAAAGGGTGATTACATTCCCCAAATAATCGGTCGGAACAATCACCGTAGCACGAACGTACGGCTCTTCGATTTTCTCGATCGTTTGCGGTTCAGGGAGTTCACTCGGATTTTGGACTTCAATCATCGTTCCATCTGTCTTGTAGACTTTATAGATAACGGACGGTGCGGTAGCGATGAGATCGAGATTAAATTCCCGTTCCAATCGCTCTTTGACCACCTCCATGTGAAGCATCCCTAAAAATCCGACACGGAAACCAAAGCCTAGTGCAACCGACGTTTCCGGCTCATAACTAAGGCTACTGTCGTTGAGTTTGAGTTTATCGAGGGCATCCCGCACCGATTCAAACTCATCGGTATCGATAGGGTAAAGCCCTGCAAATACAAACGGTTTTGCGGGAGCGTATTCACCCACCGGCTCAAGCGTTGGATTTCGTGCATCGGTAATCGTATCACCGACACGGATAGACCCTACCTCTTTAACACCCAATATAACAATTCCGATCTCTCCGGCTTTGATAGCTTGTGTTTTTTGACGACGCAGCGGATGAGGATACATCAGCTCCAACACTTGATGATTTTCATCATTGTGCATCAGTTTAATCATCTGACCCATTTTGATCTCACCGTCAAATACACGTACCAGTGCCATCGCCCCTTGATACGCATCAAACCAAGAGTCATAAATAATCGCTTTGGTTGTAGCGGACGGATCACCGCTAGGTGCAGGGATACGATCAACGATTGCATCGATGAGTGTACGAATACCCACCCCCGTTTTAGCCGAAATCATAACCGCATCGGTAGCATCGATCCCGATCGTCGTTTCAATCTCTTCGGCGACCCGTTCAGGCTCTGCGGCAGGGAGATCGATTTTATTGATTACGGGAATAAGGGTGAGATTATTTTCCATCGCCATATAGACATTCGCGATGGTTTGCGCTTCAACCCCTTGTGCCGCATCAACGATCAAAAGGGCCCCGTCACTTGATGCGAGTGATTTGGAGACCTCATAACTGAAATCCACGTGACCCGGAGTGTCGATCAGATTAAGGATATAGTGCTTGCCGTCTTTGACGTAATCAAGACGAACGCTTTGGGCTTTGATTGTAATACCCCGCTCTTGCTCGATATCCATCGTATCCATCATTTGTTTAGAGAGTTCGCGATCACTAACCGCTCCGCACTCTTGGATAATACGGTCGGCTAACGTACTTTTGCCGTGGTCAATGTGGGCGATGATTGAAAAGTTGCGAATATTATCCATTAGCTGAACAAACTGTTGACACTTTCATTATGATAAACGCGGCGAATAACTTCGGCGAAGAGAGGGGCAACACTCAATACCTTGATTTTATCGCTTTGACCGCTCAATACCAGCGTATTTGAAATCACCAATTCATCGAGTTCGCCGTTGTTAAGGTTTTCGTATGCTTTTCCGCTAAGTACTCCGTGTGTGGCACACGCCATAACCGATGTAGCACCCCGTTTTTTCAATGCGGCGGCCGCCTTCACCATTGTCCCTGCCGTATCGACCATATCATCGATCATGATAATGTCTTTCCCGGCAACATCACCGATGATGTTCATCACTTCGCTTTCATTCGCTTTTTCACGACGTTTATCGACGATAACCATATCAAGACCCAATTTTTCGGCAAAATAGCGGGCACGTGCTACCCCGCCGATATCCGGAGAGGCGATCACAGGATTCGGAAGGTTTTTAGAACGAATATACTCTTCAAAAATAATCGCACCGTAAAGATTGTCAACCGGAATATCAAAAAACCCTTGGATTTGGCCCGCATGTAAATCGATCGTCACAACACGGTCAATCCCCGCTGTTTCAAACATATCGGCAACCAGCTTAGCGGTAATAGGGACACGGGGAGCTGCTTTACGATCTTGTCGTGCGTATCCGAAATACGGAACAACTGCCGTAATGGAGTTTGCTGATGAGCGGCGAAGCGCATCGGTCATAATCAACAATTCCATCAAATTATCATTCGATGGGGCACCGGTAGATTGGATGATAAAAACATCGCGTCCGCGGACACTCTCCGAGATTTGAACGTTAATCTCTCCGTCACTAAAACGTTTTACTGAAGCTTTGGAGAGGGGAACATCGAGGGTTCTGCACACTTCCGCCGCAAACTCGGTACACGCTGAACCGCTGAAAATTTTATATCCGCGCATTAAGTTATCCTGTTGCCGTTAAATTATCGCGATTATAGCAACCTATCACTTTAGTAACGGTTAAAACTACGTGCGATAATCCGCATTTATTTTGACGTATTCATGCCCCAAATCGCATCCATAGGCGGTAAATTCACCGTCTTGCAGCCCGATATCGCAATGGATCGTAAAGGCACTTTTTTGCATAACGCTTGCGGCGAGAGGTTCAAGTTTTTCATCAAACAACAATTCCCCTTTTTTGTAGACGCATACCTCATCAAACCAGATACTCAAGAAGGCTTCATCACACATAATACCGCTCGCCCCTACCGTCGAAGCAATACGCCCCCAGTTGGGATCTTGACCGAAAAGTGCCGTTTTCACAAGGAGTGAATTACTGAGCGCTTTTGCCGCAATCTCCGCCTCTTTGTGGTTAATTGCTCCGCTCACTTTATACGTAACGAGCTTTGTCGCTCCCTCGCCGTCACGTACCATCTCCTTGGCCAAAAAGAGCATAATGGATTCGAGTGCTTCTTTGAATGCTTCCGGATGAAATACACCGCTCTCACCGTTTGTCATCACTAAAACCGTATCATTGGTTGAAGTATCTCCATCGACACTTGCCGCATTAAACGTCGTATGAACACACTCATCAAGGATACTTTGCATCGTGCTCTTATCCACTGCCGCATCGGTCGTAATAAAGCACAGCATGGTTGCCATCGCCGGATTAATCATCCCGGCACCTTTGGCCATTGCTCCGATACGAAACGATTTTCCCCCCTCAAGAATCACTTCGTAAGCAATGCGCTTTGAAAACGTATCGGTTGTCATAATCGCTTCAGAAGCATTTACCCCTTCACGTCGTGTGAGATCGAAATTCATCGCCCCTTCGATAATCTTCTTCTTCGGAAGACGTACTCCGATAACACCCGTAGAGCTCATAACCGGATTCTGAATTTGAGGAAATTGTTTTTGTACCGCACTCAGCACTTCATCAATATCATCAATCCCTGCACGTCCCGTCATTGCATTCGCATTTTTAGCATTGATTAGGACAAAATTTCCCTCAAATTCCCCTTGAGCACGAAAATGGCGTATCGGTGCCGCCGTCATTTTATTGGTCGTAAATACCGAAGCAATTGCACACAATTTGTCAGAATAAATAAAAGCAAGGTCTTTAGCCCCCTCTTTTTTTAATCCGATGTGAATGCCGTCCGCAAAAAATCCTTTCGCCGCACACACACCACCCTCAATAGCGTTTAGTTTATACATATTTGAGTTCCTCCGGTTTTTCGTGTTTTTTAACCAATGTTTTTGTAAATAAAATCCCTTTTTGGGTTCCGATCACAAGCAATTTACATTCACTCATAACCAAAACATCCCCTTTGGGCATCGGCATCAACTTGCCGTCTTTTTTAGTAATCCCAATGACCGATACATTAGCAATATCACGCAAATGGGTCTCTTTTAACTTTTTTAGAACCATCCAGCTTGTTTTAGGGACAAATATCTCTTCCATATCAAGAGGAGTATCGCTTTTATACAAAAATTGCTCGAGTAAATTCTCCATATCGGGACGTGCCGCCATCGCCGTAATGCGCTGTGCCGTTAGCTTCGTCGGAGATACGACGGTATCGGCACCCAATTTTTTGAGTTTATCGATATCGTTTACATCTTCTGCCGCACTGATAACATAATAAGCGCTAGGGATACGATGTTCTTTTTCAAACAACCGTACTGAGGCGATCAGTGCAATATTATCCGCCATTGAACTTGACAAGGTAATAAGTCCCTTTGCAGAGCTTAGGTGGGCTTTGAGCATCGCCTCTTCGGTATGAGGTTCGGCTTGAATATAATAAGGATATTGATATTGTTTGGCCAACGCTTCCATATCTGCTCGGGGGTCAATGACGACAAACGGAATGTGATTCGCACGCAACTGTTTCGTCACCTGCACCGCATATTCGTTATGATAACAAATAACAAAATGTTTTTTAAGTCGGGCAATTCGATACAACATTTTTCGTTCCTTCAATATTCGTTTGAGTTCCCCTCGATTGATCACATCGACGATAATCCCCAAAGCCAGAGTAAATACCGCAAATCCAAAAATAATCAGAGTGATGGTAAACAGTTTCCCTAGAGGAGAAAACTCTCCCTCTCCCAAAGACCCGAATCCGACGGTTGTAAACGTATAGCCTGTTTGAAAGAGTGCATTGATAAGAGTGTGTCCTTCGATATACATGTAACCGAGAGTTCCAAAAATCATACACAGCTGGATAAGGATAAGGGGGGTTCTAAAAGGGAGAAACTGAGCATATAACTCAGCATTTAGAGTGATATCAGGCTTGGGAGAAGGCTCCCAATTGAGAAATTTCTGTAACTTTTGAATCAGATTCAACGTAAACCCTTCAGGGGACGTTTACGAATCTTTTTTCAACGTGCGAAGTTCAGAAGCAGCGATTTTAAGTTTTTTGGTAGTACCGTCTTCAAGCGTTACGCGAACAGTACGAAGGTTTGGTAAAAAACGACGCTTAGTTCTATTTTTCGCGTGAGAAACATTGTTCCCGCTCATTGGGCCTTTACCGCTAATAGCACATTTTCTTGCCATTTTGAGGCTCCTTGCGTAAATTTTAGTTGCGAATTTTATCGCAATGAACCCAAAGTTTACCTTAAGTAATGGTTTAACGTATATAAAGGCTCCTTTAATCAATTGACCATTACAATTAGCACACTTTAAAAATAATTATGATTGGATGCTGTGACACGTGGTTACCCAAGAACGAATTTTGCTTTACATCCAAAATATACCGCCTGCTCCTACCGTTGTCAAGCAAACACTTGATTATGTCCGAATCGGTGATTTAACCAAGGCTGCCAAATGTGCAGAAGAAGATCCTGCCCTTCGCCTTTACCTCAGAACATTGGTAAACCGTCCTATTTACGGTTTTCGTAATGAAATTAGCGACTTACCTCAAATTTTCAGTATTCTTGGAATTTCTACGGCACAGCAAATTTTGTACAACTATTTACTCACCCTTTTAGCCCCAAAAGAGTGGGCTCTCTTTAACCTAAGTTCCCAAGCATTTTACGATTTGCAAGCTTCCCTAAGCCGTAAATGGGCAAAAATTCTTACCCATTTGAATCTTCTCAATCCTGATACCGAAAGTGCCATTACCCTTCTGCCTGCCAGTATCATTGTTTGTGACACACTCTTTGGGGAGTGCAAAAATGAAGTAGAGCAATTACGAAGCGTTAAGGCATTGGATTACAATACCATCCTTTTTCGATTGAGTAAACGCTCATTATTCGATATGTGTACCGAAATCGCTAAAAAGTGGGAGCTCTCTGAGGCGATCAGCCGAATTGTCCATGCATCCTCCGGTTTGGATCAAAATATTGATCCTAAAGATAAGATCTTAGCGCAGTGGATGCACCTGCTCCTCTTTTATGAATTGAGCCAAAGTACCTATGTAAGTGCCGGACTTAATGAGTTTATCGAGTTCCAAATTGAGTTTGTTCAGGATATATACGAATCTTTTATGCAGGTGGTGGAGTACGATGAGACCAACGGTTAAAGGGCGTATCGCCGTTTTCCACCCACAAGGATTTTTGGATGGGAATAATGCACCCTCGTTTTTAACCATCGATGATATAAAAGCGACCGAAGCGCTCAATATCGATATGCTTTTAGTCTCATTAAAAAAAGTTATTTTTTTCAATAAGAACGGTTTGGATGTTTTTATCCGTCTCTTGCTTAATATTCGCAGTCATAAACATGTTTCGGTCGGACTATGCGATTACGACTCCGCAAAATTTAAAACCATCAATACTTTCTATGGAAGCAACCTCAATTTTTCCCTCTTCCGGACAGAGAAAATTGCTGAGCTTTTTGTCCCAAGCAACAAAAACGATTCCCGAACCGTTCTCCTTTATAACGAAGAACCGTCTCAACGCTCGGCTATGGCGATTGAACTTTTTGATTACGGTCATAACCCCGTAATCGCCCAGAGCAAAAAAGAGTTCGAAGAAAAAAAACAGAGTCCCGATCTTTATTACGCCATTATTGAAGATACCTATTTAGGATTATTCGGTCAAAAAATTGCAACTCGTGTCACCGGCAATGCGATCATTTATACTATTGCCAATTTTTTAGATGCCGAAATCGGTAATACGTTTAATATTGCCTACCATAACAATTCTCTGAATGTCGGATTTCGCCTATTTATCTTTGATGCATATAAAGTCGTCTCAATGAATGTCCATGCTCTTAATTTCTTTACGAAACTGGCTTCCTCGGCAGCAGAATACAACGCTTCTATCTGCTTTGTCGGATTAACCTTTGAAAAAACTCCGATAACATTTAAACATGATCTCGAAGATGCCGGAATCATGTTTTTTGATCAGATGGAAGACATCCTAAAAAACAAAGAATTACTGCAAGAACTCGGAGGAAGCAGTGCCGCCTCTTCGAAACAAGTCCGCAGCCTCACAAAAGCACTGATAAATGAACTTCCCGGTTTTATTGATGCTACCGTTTCAACAATTGCCATGATGACAAATGCCAAAGCGATCAAAGAGTCCATGAAAATTCAAACGCTTGAGATCCAAAATACGGCAGATCAATATGCCAGTTCCATCGGATTTTACGGTGATCTGGATGGAATGATTATCCTTGTTTTTCCAAAGGATATCGCGAAAAAAGCGTGCGAGCTCCTTATCGGTGAAGGAATTGAGGATGAAGAATCGATTCTCGATTCATTGGCAGAGTTTGTCAATATTATCGGAGGGCGAGCAAAAGCCCTGCTCGGAGAGAAAAAAAATCGTGTCGATATTACCCTGCCGCGTACTTATATGGATGTCAATTCACTAATGGAAATGGCTCAAAACAAAAAAGGGGTTCAGGTAGACCTTAGTTTTGAGGGAAGTCACTTTATATTCTTTTTGACACGATAGAGTTATCAAAGCTAGCTGCAAACCTTTTTCGCTAAAATAACAGAAATATTACTCAAGGTGTACACCATGCTCGTTGCCCCCAGTGTCCTCTCTGCCGATTTCGGTAATTTAGCGCGTGATGTCCGTGCCATTTGCGACGCGGGGTGTGATTTGGTACACGTTGATGTGATGGATGGCCATTTTGTCCCCAACCTTACCATCGGACCGGTTGTCGTCAGTGCTATCGCACGCGCGGCTACCAAACCCTTAGATATCCATTTAATGGTTCAAAACAACACTTTTTTTGTTGATCTCTTCGCCCCGTTAAAACCAGAATACATCTCATTTCATATTGAAGAAGAAAAAAATCCTCATCGCCTTATCCAACATATCCGCTCACTCGGAATTAAACCTGCCATTGTTTTAAATCCTCACACTCCTGCGGAAGCTATTGAATATCTTTTAGGCGATTTGGATATGGTATTGGTGATGTCTGTCAATCCCGGATTCGGCGGCCAAAAATTTATCCCGACGGTTATTGATAAAATTTGCCGTCTTAAAGTGCTTCGGGATCGTATTAACCCACAATGCCTTATTGAAATCGACGGTGGGGTCGGGAGCTCTAATATTCAAAAACTTAAAGAAGCCGGTGTTGATATCTGTGTCGCGGGAAGCTATGTTTTCGGAGCTGCGGATTATAAAACTGCAATTGATAGCTTAAAAGTATGAGAGTCAAGATCTGCGGAATCACCAATTTAGACGATGCGCTTCACGCTATCCATGCCGGAGCCGATGCGCTTGGATTTGTTTTTTATCCTGAATCCCCTCGCTATATTTCTCCCGAAAACGCTCAAAAAATTATTGAAAAGCTCCCCCCGTTTGTTGAAAAAGTAGCCCTTTTTGTCAATGAAACTCCCGATTTTATCCGTAGCACTTGCCTCCAAAGCGGATGCACTTTGGCACAAATTCATTTTGATGTAGTTGATGATTTTTTTACTCAAGTTAATTTTCCGACATTACGTGTGATCCGTGCCCAAAAACGTGAGGATATTCTCAAATATACGGATGAATACCGTCTTATTGATGCGTATTGTGAAGCTTTCGGCGGCAGTGGAAAGCGACTGAATATCGAATGGTTTGAGGGAGTTGACTGCTCTAAAATCATTCTGGCCGGCGGACTTACTCCTGAGAATGTCGCTACCTTGAGCGAGTACGGTTTTTATGCGGTCGATGTCAGTAGCGGTGTCGAAGCCGCTTATGGGAAAAAAGATTCTCCCCGTGTTAGAGCTTTTATCACAAAGGCAAAGGCGTGAAACTCTTTGACCCTAAAATCCTTTCCCGCCTTACAAAAAACGGTATCCCTAAAGAAGAGTTTGAGTCCTCTTTAGGAAGTGATCATGAACTCAACTTGGAACTTCTTAAAGCTCAAGGGATGAATATTATTTTAGACCGTGGAAATTATCGATTTCAAACGGCGCTCACGTCGGTCGCCGACACTCTCTTTTGCATCGTAGATGTTGAATCCAACGGCTCTAAACCTTCCCATCACCAAATTATTGAAATCGGTGCGGTGAAGCTCCAAAACGGAAAAATTCTTGATACCTATGAAAGCTTAGTCTACTGCAGTGATATCTCCGATCAAATCCAGGAAATTACGGGAATCAAGACGGAGCAAACCCTAAAAGCACCCGCATTAAGTAAAGTAATGCGAGAGTTTCGCCTCTTTTTAGGGGATGCCGTATTTGTTGGACACGATGCCAAATTTGATTATAATTTTGTTTCGGCAATGATGGAGCGGGTAGGTCTGCAACGGTTATTAAACCGCTCTTTGTGTACGATTGATTTGGCTGAGCGTACGTTTGAATCTGAGCGCTACGGATTGGCATACCTAAACGAGCATCTTGAACTCTATCGAGATGCTACTCACCACCGTGCCCTCTCCGATGCCATGACAACCACAAAACTCCTCAAGCGGACTCTCGCCATTCTTCCCGATTCAATTCATACGACCGAAGAACTGATAGCTTTTTCAAAAGAGGCAAAAAAGATGAAACGTTTGAAGACGGAGAAAAAAGAGAAGCCGGAAAAAGAGGAAGAATAAAGGGAAACCCTTATTCGGAAAACTGTCCTACACCGACAAGACGTGCGTAGCGTTTTTCGAGACGTTCTTCGTCGCTCAAAGCTTTGAGTTCCGTCACTTTAGCTAAAAAGTAATTTTTAAGAGCGTTAACAGCCCCTTCTTTATCACGGTGAGCACCGATAAGCGGTTCATCCACAATATCATCGATCAAATCAAGCTCTTTGAGATCGGCAGAGGTAATTTTTAGTGCTTTAGTCGCCGCTTCTACTTTGGTCGGGTCATTCCACAAAATAGCCGAACACCCCTCAGGTGAGATAACGCTGAATACGGAGTAACGCATCATTGCCAGACGATCGGCAACACCGATTGCCAATGCTCCACCGCTTCCCCCTTCACCAATAACGACCGATACCGTGATCGTATTCAGATTAGAAAGCTCTAATAAATTACGAGCAATCGCTTCACTCTGGTTACGCTCTTCCGCACCGAGGCCCGGATAGGCGCCCGGAGTGTCGATCAGCATCAAAAGGGGGATATTAAACTTCTCAGCCATTTTCGCCGCTCGAAGTGCTTTACGATACCCCTCCGGATGAGGCATACCGAAATTACGCTTGAGCTTGTTTTTGGTTCCGCGCCCTTTTTGCTCACCGATAACCATAACACGCTCATCACCGATTGTCCCCATATAACAGATAATAGAGAGGTCATCACGGAAATGGCGATCCCCGTGAATTTCATATTTTTTATCCAACAAAAGATTGATGTAATCAAGAGCATAAGGACGATCTTGATGCCGTGCAAGCTGCAATTCTTGATACGGTGAAAGATTTGCATAGGTTTTTTGAACTTCTTTGTCCAAATCCTGTTTCAAAATCTCTACGGCGTGATGATCATAACGCACTTCTGCCGCAATGATCTCCTCTTGGATTTGACGAATATTTTGTTCAAAATCTAAATAGGTAGCCAACGGCTTGCCCTCTTATATTTTTTTGAAAATGACAACACCGTTAGTGCCGCCAAATCCGAATGAGTTGCTCATAACAATATTAAGCTCTGCTTTCCGAGCTACGTTAGGGACAATATCTAAATCGCAGTTTTCATCCGGATTCACATAGTTAATGGTCGGAGGGATAATACCATCACGCATCGCCATAATGCTTACAACCGCTTCAATTCCGCCTGCTGCCCCGAGACAATGACCTGTTTGTCCTTTTGTTGAGCTGACCGGAGGACAATTCTCTTTGCCGCCGAATGCAATTTTAAGTGCTGCCGTCTCATTTTTATCATTAGTAGGAGTACTCGTCCCGTGTGCATTGACGTAATCCACTTTTGGATTGCCTGCCATTTTAAGTGCCGCTTTCATTGCGCGAAGCGGACCTTCAAGACTCGGTGTTGTAATATGATTCGCATCACCACTCTCACCAAATCCAATCAATTCGGCATAAATACGGGCTCCGCGTGCCACAGCTGCATCGTACTCTTCAAGAACCAATGCCGCAGCTCCCTCACCCATAACAAAGCCGTCACGTTCTGCATCAAACGGCCGTGAAGCGTGTTTTGGATCATCATTACGAGTCGAAAGCGCTTTCATCGATGCAAATCCACCGATACCGACACCGGTGATTGCTGATTCTGCCGCGACAACAAGCATTTGATCGGCTCCGCCAACCATAATTGTTTTTGCCGCTTCACTGATACCGTGAGTTCCCGCCGCACATGCGGTTACCGCAGAGAGATTCGGACCTTGCAAACCGTGATCGATTGTAATAAATCCGCCGAGCATGTTGACCAAAGCACCCGGAATAAAGAACGGAGAGATACGACGTGGCCCTTTAGTTTCAAGGATAATTGAATTTTTCTCAATCGAAGGGAGTCCTCCGATACCTGATGCGGCATCAATACCGAAACGCTCTTTATCAAACCCTTCAGGAAAATTAGCATCAGCCATTGCTTCTTGCGCCGCTTTAATACCCAATTGGATAAATCGGTCCGCTTTTTTAACCTCTTTAGGGTCCATAACGCTCTCAGGATCGAAATTTTTCACCTCACCGGCAATTTGCGCACTCTGTGCCGAAGCATCGAAAATCGTGATCATGTCGATCCCGCATTCACCTTCACAAATCGCTTTGAATGAGCTCTCTTTGTCATGACCAAGCGCATTGATCATTCCCATTCCGGTTACTACTACTCTTTTCACATTCTCTCCTGATGGTGGATGGTCTGAAACTTTGGCTCCGTTAAGCCAATATTTTAGACCATAATATTAAGTTTGCTTTACCGAGGAAAAACCTCGATAATCATTTTTAGTTTTTGCTTTCGATGTAGTTGATAACATCTTGAACAGTTTGGATTTTTTCCGCTTCGTCATCAGGGATTTCGATATCGAATTTCTCTTCAAGAGCCATTACTAATTCTACAACGTCAAGGCTGTCAGCGCCGAGATCTTCTACGAATTTAGAATTCTCTTTAACTTCGTCCGGGTTAACGCTGAGTTGCTCAACCACTACTTCTTTAATATCTTCCAAAAGTGCCATAATAGCTCCTGTTCCTATGAATAAAATCGCAAAATTATAGCATATTTAACTTAAGAGGGGAAGTTTCCCCCTTACATAAACATACCGCCGTTAACTTTGAGGGTCTCACCGGTAATGTAACTTGCATGATCGCTGAGTAAAAATGCCGTCGCTTCTGCCACTTCACTCGGATTTCCAAAACGACCCATCGGTATTTTAGAGGTAAAAGAAGTTTTAATCTCTTCGCTAAGGACATCGGTCATATCGGTAGCGATAAAGCCCGGTGTCACGGTGTTGTAACGGATACCGCTTGATGCAGCCTCCTGCGCAAAACTTTTTGTCATTGCGATAACTCCACCTTTGGAGGCTGCATAGTTCGTCTGTCCGGCATTTCCAGTTTCACCGACAATCGAAGCGATATTTACGATGGCACCAAACTTTTGTTTGCGCATCACTTTAAAAGATTCACGGCATCCCACAAATGCAGAGAGGAGATTAGCATTAATGACTGCCATAAAATCATCACTTTTCATCCGCATTGCAAGGCCGTCTTTCGTTATCCCCGCATTATTAACAAGATACGAAAGTTCCCCGTCCGCATCGACAATCGTTTTGATCGCATCCACAAACGCCGCTTCATCGGCAACATCAAATCCGATAACTGCCGCTTGTCCACCCGCTGATTCAATCTCAGCTTTAACCGCGTCTGCCGCTGCCGCACCGCTTCGATAGTTAATCCATACTTTCAAGCCATAGCCTGCCAATACTTTTGCCACTTCCGCTCCGATTCCTCGGCTTGAACCTGTTACCAATACATTTTTACCTGTGAATTTCATCATTATCCTTTATATAAGTGGTGTGTCCATCTCGGACGGAATTTCAAGCCCCATCAGTTTTAGAACTGTCGGTGCAACATTATTAAGGGCACCCGGATGTACTTCGCGCACTCCCTCCGCCATCACAAAGCACCATACTTTTCCGACCGTATGGTTCGTCAAAACGTTACCCGCATCATCCCGCATCTCTTCGCAGTTGCCGTGATCAGAGGTTAGTACCATCGAATAACCGTTTTTTTGCACTGTTTCGACGATTCGACCCAACTGAATATCAACCGCTTCGACCGCACAAACCGCCGCGTCAAAATTGCCCGTATGTCCGACCATATCACCGTTGGCAAAGTTGACAACGACAAAATCGTACCCCTCGTCCATCGCCTTGAGCACCGCATCGCCCACTTCGGGAGCCGACATTTGCGGCTGCATATCATACGTTTTTACCTGTGGGCTCGGGATCAATACCCGCGTCTCATTTTCATACGGCTCTTCGATCCCGCCGTTAAAGAAAAAGGTAACGTGAGCGTATTTCTCCGTCTCCGCCGTATGAAGCTGACGAAGCCCCGCTTTAGAGATAACTTCCGCCAAAGTATTGACTGGGGCATCTTTCGGAAAAAGTACCGGATAAGGGAAGTTTTTATCGTATTGTGTCATCGTCGCCAAATGAGTCGGAACAAATTCTCTTTCAAAACCTTTAAAGGAGGGATCACCGATGGCCGTTGTAAGCTCGCGCATACGATCACTTCGAAAATTAAGGGTCAAAACCGCATCCCCCTCTTTAAATCCTTCGTATCCGTAAAACGCACTCGGAGTTATAAACTCGTCACTCTCTCCGGCGGCATAGGCATTTTCGATGTAATCGGCTGCGCTTTGCTCACTTTTTGGAATAGCGTTCACGATAGCGTCATACCCGCTCTTGACGCGATCCCAACGGTTATCCCGATCCATACTAAAAAAACGTCCTCCGATGGAGCCGATTTTTACATTCGGATAGCCGTGTGCATTCACCGTATGCAAAAAGAGTTTCGCCGAGGTAGGGGCAACATCCCGTCCATCGGTGATAAGATGGAGCCATACCTCTTTTCCCGCTTCGGCGGCTATCTCTGCTACCCCTATAATATGATCGATATGCGAATGAACTCCGCCATCACTCATCAGCGCAATCAGGTGAAGCCGCTTGCTAGTTTTGAGAAGTGAGGAGAAGATAGTGTTGTGCACAAATGTCCCCTCTTCAAGAGCAAGAGAAATTTTGACCAGATCCTGATACAATACCCGACCGCTTCCGATACTCATATGTCCCACTTCGGAATTGCCCATTTGTCCTTCGGGAAGACCGACACTCAAACCGAAAGTATCGATCAAAGCATGAGGAACTTCACTAAATAAGTGATCGTAGGTCGGCTTTTTAGCAGTGTGAAAAGCATTAAAATCACGTTTCGGCGAGTATCCGATGCCGTCTGTGATGACCAAAACGGTTTTTTTACTCAAATTGGCTCCTTCGATTAATCAAACTTTGGGGGGATTATATTAAAATGTCACTTTTGCATTGCTTTTGAAATTTAATCATAAAGAGTTAATAGAATGTTATATTGGTTTCACCAGACCCTCGGAATTAATCTATTTCAGTACATCACCCTTCGTGCCGGAGCCGCTTTTTTTATCGGGATGCTCCTTACCCTCTTTTTAATGCCGCGATTTATCGCATGGGCTCAACGCTCCGCCCGCGTTCAACCGATTAATGAATACGTCAGTGCCCATCAGGGCAAAGCCAAAACTCCGACAATGGGGGGAATCGTTTTTATTGCCTCCACCGTGATTGCTTCGCTTCTAACGGTAAACGTGATGAACCCGTTTGCCATCGGCGGCCTTCTTACCCTTGTGTTTTACGCATATATCGGCTTTACCGACGACTGGGGTAAAATTCGCGGCGGCAATAATCTTGCAGGACTGACTGCACGTGCCAAACTCGCTCTCCAAATTGTATTCGGTATTGCCATCGGATTATTTTTAATCTATTTTGCCAAACTCGAAACCGGATTTTATCTCCCTTTTATTAAATCAAGCCTTTTTGATATGGGGGGATGGAGCGTCGCATTTTGGGTATTTGTTATTATCGCTACCTCTAATGCCGTCAACCTCACCGATGGACTCGACGGTCTGGCAACGGTTCCTTCCATATTCGCCTTACTCTCTCTCAGTGTGATCGTTTATGTTGTGGGGAATGCCGCCTTATCTCATTATCTTTTAATGCCGAAGATCCCTGCGGGGGAAGTGGTGATTATTGCTGCGGCACTGATGGGTTCGCTGCTTGGATTTTTATGGTTCAATTGCCATCCAGCACAGGTTTTTATGGGGGACAGCGGTTCACTCACCATTGGAGCGTTTATCGCTTATATGGCGATTATCGGGAAAAGTGAGATCCTCCTCATCCTCATCGGTTTGATTTTCGTGATCGAAACCGTCTCGGTTATCTTACAAGTCGGAAGTTACAAACTCCGTAAAAAACGGGTCTTTTTAATGGCACCGATCCACCACCATTTTGAGATGAAACAGTGGGCAGAGAACAAAATTATCGTCCGTTTCTGGATTATCTCCCTCTTATCCAATATTTTTGCCCTTATCACGTTAAAGATTCGCTAATGAAAAATCAAAACATTGCCTGCTTCGGGTACGGAAAAACCACCCGTGCCATCGCCAAACATTTCGGTCCTTGTACCTTTTTCGATGATAAATTTACCGAATCTTCGATTGATGAAGAGGGAAATATTCTCAAACCGATCCATGAATTCGACACCACACTCTTTACACATGAAATTCCTTCACCCGGATTTCCGCCGTCACATTCATTGATTCAAAGTGCACAGCACCTTATCAGCGAGTACGATTTCTTCGCTCCGAAAATGCCTTTTTCGATTTGGATCAGCGGAACGAACGGTAAAACAACCACAACCCAAATGGTAGAACATCTCCTTAGCGACAAAGGGACTATCAGCGGCGGAAACATCGGAACTCCCCTTGCCGAAATGTCAAGCGAAGCTCCCATTTGGATTTTAGAGACCAGTTCGTTTAGTATGCACTACAACACCGTAGCCTCTCCTAACATCTACGCGCTTCTTCCCGTCACTCCCGATCATGTGAGCTGGCATGGAAGTATGCAAGCGTATTACGATGCGAAGCTTAAACCGCTATCGATGATGAGAGAGGGGGAAGCCATCCTTCTGCCGAAGATGTTTGCCGATGCTCCGACAAACGGATTTAAAATCATCTATGAAGATGAAAAAGATCTCGCCGAATATTTTGGTTTTGATGCTTCAAAAATCAAATTCAAAGGGGCTTTTTTGATGGATGCCATGATCGCGATGGGAATTGACAAAATTCTCTATGATCGATGCGATTATGACCGTATCAATGCATTTGTCCTTGATCCTCACCGTCAAGAAGAGTTCCGTGACGGTCGCGATCGTCTCTGGGTCAATGACTCCAAAGCGACCAACATAGATGCGACACTGGCTGCTTTGCGTACTTATGCTGATTATCCGATCCATTTGGTTCTTGGAGGAGACGATAAAGGAGTAGAGCTTGAGGAGCTTTTTACCCCCCTAAAACGTTACGAAATAAGTGTATATGCTATCGGTGCCAATGCGCTGCGTCTTGAAGCCTTATGTAAACAATACGCTATCCCTTGCATTCTCTGTCATACGCTCGATGTTGCGGTAGAACAAATCAGTAAAAAACACAACCGTCACAGTATCGCAATGCTCTCCCCTGCAGCGGCGAGTTTGGATCAATTTACCTCATATGCACAGCGAGGAAACCTTTTTAAAGAGCTTGCAAAAGCGACAAAATAGTCGTTCTCTCCTCTTTAAGCTTGTTTTTAAGCTTGTGAGGCTATAATTTCACCCTCACAAACGTGGCCAATTAGCTCAGTCGGTAGAGCAAATGACTGAAAATCATTGTGTCCTTGGTTCGATTCCGAGATTGGCCACCACCACTTTTAAAAACTCCCTGAAAACAATCACTTAAAACCAATAATACTGAATCTTAGAAATACTAGCTCAATCTTTTTTTATAAATTTATGTTTATTGTGCATAATGAAGTGCATAAAAGCTACATACAAGTAGGCAAAGAGGTTCCACCACCACCATTGAAACAAGGTGGCCCACTCTACTTCGTAATAGCCGAGAATTTTAAAGATGCAGAAATAAATTATGACCCAAAACAATACCGCATGCAGCATCATCCAGTAATTCAACCAATGCAACCTCAAAGTTTCTCCTCTGAATAAAAGGTGAAATTATAACGAAATTGCTCTCAGTTATTTATCTTCTTTGAATGCATCTCGATTCTGTTTCTACCGTTCTTTTTCGCTTCGTATAGAGCCCCGTCTGCTTTTTCAAAAAGTGTTTTCTTGTCATCATCATCGCAAAGCTGAGCTATACCGAAGCTCAATGTGATCTCTTTTTCGACATAGCTAAACATATGTGCTTGCACAAGCTTTCTCAAATTTTCGGCCAAATTATGTGCACCGACGATTTCTGTCGAAGGGGTCAGAATGACAAACTCTTCGCCCCCCCATCGTGCAAAAATATCTCCGTTTTTAATATGATCGGCGATAAGACCTACCAACTCTTTTAAAATAATATCTCCTGCTTGATGCCCATAGGTATCGTTTATCAGTTTAAAATGGTCAACGTCAAAAATGATCAAACTAAGCGGAAGATTATTTTGTTTCGCATTAGCGATCTCTATACTAAAAATATCTTCAAAATTTTCCCGATTATTGATCCCCGTGAGGTTATCTTTAAACGCTTTTTGCTCTAACGTATTGGTCATGGAATAGAGTTCGTCTACTTTGCTTTTCATCGCTTTATTGATATTTCTAAGCTGCTGCTTCGTCTCTTCCAGCTCGGTAATGTCATGTCGAATCGCAATGTACTCTACTACATCGCCATCCACATCCAAAATCGGTATGACGGTTGTGTCAACGATATACTGCCCCCCCTCTTTTTTCATGTTTGTTACCACGCCGTTCCAGCTCTTTTTTGCTTTGATGGTATCCCACAGGTCTTTAAACGCTTCTCTTGGCATATCGGGATGTCGAATAATGTTATGCGGTTTGCCTACGAGTTCGTCTCGTGTATATCCCGATATCTCACAAAACTTGTCATTCACGTAGGTGATTACCCCTTTCGGGTTTGTTTTTGAAACGATATTACTTAAATCTACCGCTTTTTTATACTCGGTTAAAAGATTTGAGTTTTCACTTTTATAGTTCTGATTGCTTTTGGTAAGAATTTCAAAATTATTTGCTAAATCATTTCCCATCTCCAGAGTGAGAGAATCGATTTCGCTTTGCAAAGCAAAAGAGAGGTTCCCATTTTCAAAAATAACCTCCTCTATCGCGTTTTTGAGTTTTGTAATGAGGGTGAAAAGATCAGCTACTGTCACATTATAGTTGTTGAGCAATTGCAAAAAATCTAATTTTACTTGGCATTCCGACACGGTGGCACGCCATTCTATAACACTGATATAACAATCGCAAAATTGATAAAAAAGGTGAGTATTTTTTTCAATTACAGGTAAAGAGTGTCTATGCAAAACATTTTGCACTTCACTTTTATTCATCCATCTTTTGATAATTTCATTTCTGTTAATACGCAAAAAATAGGAAAACTCTTCACTATTTATAATTTTAATCATATCTTCTCACCTTTTTTACCTTCTTAGTCCCTAAGAAATGTTGTATTATAGCGTCATTCAACTATAGGGTAGTTATGAAGAGTGTTTGTTTTTTATTCATTATTGCAGCCGGCTTGTGTGCAGAGACTGCAGAAAAAAAATGGATACCTATTCAGCCAATCGAGCTAAATGAAAAGAAAAAAATCGATATCAATGTTTCTACGCCGCAATCTGAGCATAAACTCATCCGAAACGTTAAGATTTTTCAGCGGCTACTCGACAAAAGCAGAGATGACTTACCGACAAAAGCGACTAAAAGTTGGTACTCCCTCGATGCCGTGGATAACGATTAGTTTTTACGCTATTAGATCAAACCATCCCGCTGCATCCGCTCTTGAAGTGCGATAAGAATATAAGCGCTTACCGTCCCTCCGTGAAATTCACGGATTTTATCTTCCCATCCGGTCGGAATTGTAATAAGCTTTTTTTTCTTCTCTTTTTCACTTTTTATTTTCACCTCTCGTTCACTCATCGCAGCGGAACTTTTCACTTTTTCGATATTTTGCAAAAAACTTTTTTTGACCATTTTATATCCTTTGTATATATTTTAAATATTTATTTTATATTTAAAATGGTTTTTACTTCCGTAAATAATTCATCCATCTCTTGATCGGCACGGCTGAAAACTCGGTACTCTTTGATGCTCTTCCCCTCGCCGACTGAATGGGCGATATCTACACGCTGACGCAGAATTGAGATCATTAGCTCAAAATGCTCCGACATACAAATAAAATTGACCAGCTCGCCAAACCGCTTCATCGAAGGGTTAATGTTATTGAAAAGAACATGAGTTTTTAACGTTTTACTTTGTATGATTGAGAGACTTTTGAGTATCTCTTCGTACTTTTGTAACCCCATCAAATCAAAAGGCTTATCACTCACAGGGGTGATAAGCAAGTCCGATGCAATAATAGCAACACGGTTAAAGGCACTGTCAAACCCTCCCGAATCGATAATGGTGAGAACGTTGTCCGAATCTTCTTCCGCGTATTGTGCCAATTCTTCGGGAGTGTCAAAATATATCATCGGTATCGGAGTAAGCCCATGCTCATGTCGTAGCGCATTGGTTACCGTCAGAGAACGCTGCGTATCGAGATCCACAATGCGTGTATCGATAATTTTGGAGAAATTTACGGCAAGATTCCATGCTATCGTGGATTTACCGACTCCCCCTTTTTGGTGTGAAAGTGTAAGGATCATTTGATATCCCTTCAATATAAATAGAATATATAAAGTATATATTTTAAGCGCTTAAAAAAGGATATTTTTCATTTGTGAATCCTTCTTCCATAGAGAGGATTAATATAAAATATTTTATAATATGCATTAATTACTTATATGATAGAAAACATTATGGATACACTTAAATTACAACCGATTGTTGAACAGCTACTCAGCACTCAAAGCTATCGCAGAACCTTTAGTTTCGAGTTTGAAGGGGAAAAGCTGTGGATTAAGCAGCCTGAAATCGGTGAGGCCAATATATGGCATACGCTAGCTCTCCTCTTATCTAAATTATTGAAAAACAATTTTTTTAAACCAACAGTCGTGACCGATCCGAAAGCATCCTTAGCCTATGAAGCAAAAAAACTTGTTTTTCTAAAGACTCAAGGGGTTAATGTTCCCGAAGTGATCCTTTCCCATGAAAATTATCTGCTTCTAAAAGACGGAGGAGTTCCACTGAGCACACTATTAAATCAAGAGGAGACTACTTTTGATGAAAAGATGGAAATCTGCAACAAACTCTCCGCTGCTCTTGCGGACATGCATAATAAAGGTCTTTATCACTCTCGTCCGGCATTACGTGACATCACCTACAGAGAGGGGAAAATCTATTTTATGGATTTTGAAGAGAACTTAGAATCAACCCTTACCCATCAAGAAGCAATTATCCGAGACGGATTTATATTTGTTCACGCCCTCTACCGTAAACTCCATTCACCTGAACTGATCGCTATCACACTGGAAAACTATCATCGCTCACTCCGTCCTGATTTATGGGATAATTTAGTGAGTGAGGGAGGCCGCTATCGTCTAACCTATCTACTGATTCGATCAATGAAACGTTTTTTAGGGAAAGACGGCTTAGCCATTTATCAAACACTCCATTATTTCAGGAAATTTTAAAAAGCAGTAAACTTACCGCCATTACCCCCATCCCCCCAATAATTCCCGCAATCGCCGTATGGGCATTTCCGTACACCCGTGCGGAGGGGAGCAGTTCATCAAGAGAGATATAAATCATTATCCCCGCTACGATTCCAAAAGTAATCCCTAGTGTTAGTTCTCCCATCAACGGCATCAAAAAAAAGAATCCCACAGCCGCTCCGATAGGTTCAGCTAATCCTGAACCGAAGGCAAACCAAAAAGCCCGCTTTCGCTCACCGGTCGCATGGTAAATCGGTAAGGATACTGCCATCCCTTCGGGTATGTTATGAATGGCTACCGCAAAGGCAATTCCAACCCCAAGGGTAAGAGAGTCCAATGCCGATACAAACGTAGCAAAACCTTCCGGAAAATTGTGTATTGCTATCGCCAAAGCCGTAAAAACTCCTGTACGGTGAAGCATCATTTTTTGTTTTGATTCTTTGTGTTCAGTTTTTAACGGGGCTAAAGCTTGATCGGTTTTGAGCTCATGCGGGTTCACATCTTCGGGAACCAAACGGTCGATTCCAAATGCCAATGCAATCCCTGAAAAAAAACAGATCAACATCAATGCTTCGGCGCTACTATCACTAAATTGAAGAGCAAAAGAGGCTTTTGATTTAACCAAAATCTCGGCAAACGAAATATAGATCATCACCCCTGCCGAAAATCCTAACCCGATAGAGAGAAGCCGTGTATTATCACTTTTGGAAAAAAAGGCGAGTGCCGCCCCTATTCCCGTCGATAAACCGGCAAATAATGTGAGTCCGAAAGCAATAAGAATCGTTTCCAAAGAGTACATTGTGTCACACCTTCTCTCTTTTGTTAGTGTAATGATATTACCCTATATTTTAAAAAGAAAGGTATAATAGTTCATTCACGCCGGAGGTCAAATCGATGAATGAAACAGAGTTACTCACTCTTTTTGTCGGCATTATCGCGCTTTGCATGTTGATCATTACTGCGGTGATTATTTTCATCGGAACGTACTCGATTAAAACCATGCAAAAGACGCAAGAATTTATTGCCCATATACAAAATGAGCTTAGTTTCCTTTCGACCAAAGCAGCATTAACCCTCCATGAGGTCAATGAGCTTCTCTCTCAACTTAGAGTGGAGTCCAAGGTACTGAGCGATAAATCAAAACTCTCCTTGCATGAATTACATGATTTGATCTCGTTTCTCCATGACGAGACCAAAACACTTGCACTTAAAGCTTCAAACGGCATTGCCAAAGTGACCATCGGCTCACTCGCTATCGGAGCGATTTCGCAATTTTTCAAGAAAAAAAATAACCCTTAGGAGAAACATATGAACCAAGACAACACACTCAGCTTTATCGTAGGTGCCGCACTCGGCGGAATTGCAGGATACTACCTCTATAAACATCAAGATCAAATTGTCGATAAAATTCACGAGCTTGAAGGCAATCTCAATATTGATCATAATAGTTTGATTGAAAAAGCAAAAAGCAAACTCGACACGTTGACCCAAAACGTTCAATCGACGATTGAACGCTATACTCACGGCAGCGAGCCTAAAACAACTGATGAAATCACCGCCATCATGACCGAGCTTGCTCGCTTACGCGAGGAAGTAAGAGAACTTAGCGCACAATAAAGAAGGGGTTCCTTCTTCTTTTTTTACTACGGGTAAAACTTCCGATTGGTTTTACGAAGCATCCGAAGCGTTGTCAGCGTAAACGCCACAATCGCCGGACCGATAATAAATCCCCAAAAGCCGAATGTTGCCAAACCGCCTACAATAGCAAAGAAAATCATAAATTCATTAATACGGCTTTTCCCGTCACTTAATTTCCGATTGACAAAATTCAAAATCACCAATTTAACAATATTATCGATAAAAAATGCCATCATTGCCCACGAATAGAAGGCAATAATCAAAGCATTCATAATGTTTCCCTCAAAATACTCATGCAAGGCAACAGGAACCCAGACCAAAGCGGTACCGACAACAGGGATAATCGCCGCGACACCGGTCATAAATCCCAACAAAAAGGGGTTGTATCCTTCAAAAAAAGCGATAAAAATTCCAAAGGCAACTCCCTGCGCGATCATCACGCCGCCCAGTGTGTAAAACACCACCGCCGTCGTCGTCATCATATCACTAAAAAATCCCCGCTTTAGTGTACGTGATAGAGGGATGATGGGAAGTAGAAAAAGTTTAAGACTTCGCCCGTACCACGTCAAGAAAAAGAAAAAAACGACAATCATCGCCATTTCGGTAAGCATCGCCATAAACGTTTGAACTCCGCTTCCTAACCATGCGGCAAGGGTAGCAATAATCTCATCTTTATGCGCTTTACCCAATAAAATCAAATTTTCCAAAGGCTCTTTTAGCCATCCAAGAAACGTGGGGAGATAGGAGCTGAGGGTATCAATCTTATCTCCCAACGAACGAATAATCGCCATCACATTCGAAGGCTGATCAAACAAATAGAATAAAAACATTGCAATAGGGACAAATAAGAGCAAAGAGAGACTTAACGTCACAATTCCCGCCGCTATGAGGGATGCCATCTTTCTAAATCGCTCGTAGCGGCAGATTTTAATTTCCACATAATGGTAAAGCGGAGAGATAACGATAGCCAATAGAAAAGCGATAAAAAAACTTTTTAAAAAAGGCAAAAAGAGCCATACGGTAAGCCCTAGGGCTGAAAAGATCATAAAGCGGACAAATAGTTTATTTTCCATAATAGTTCCTTCTTAATGCTGATGATGAACGAAGCTTTTAAAACTCCCCTCTTGCTCTTCCAATGCTTCGCGTGTCCCCTCTTCTAATATAGTACCATTTTCAAGCACATAAATATAATCGGCTTTGGTAATCGTACTCAGACGATGGGCAATGATAATGACTGTTTTTTCTCTCAAAAATTCTTTCAGTGCTTCAAATAATGCACTCTCTGTATGTACATCCAAAGCCGAAGTAGATTCATCAAAAATAATCACCTTTGGGTCTGCCAACACCATCCGTGCGATACTCAGACGCTGGCGCTGACCTCCGGAGAGACGGATTCCGAATTTACCGATCTGCGTTTCAAGTCCCTGCGGCAATGACCGAACAAACTCAAAAAGCTGCGCGATGCGTAACGCTTCCCATATTTTATCCTCACCCATATCATCGCCCATCGTGAGATTAAACCGAAGCGTCTCATTAAACATTAGGGGCTGTTGTAACACCACAAAGACTTTGTCACGTATCTGTGAAAAGCCGATTTTTTCCACACTGACCCCATTATAAAGGATATCCCCGGATGTAGGGGGATAAAACCCAACCAACAGTTGCGAAAGGGTACTTTTACCGCTGCCGCTTGCCCCGATGATCGCTACCGTACTTCCGGAGTGGATATGGATATTTAACCCTTTTAGAACCGGTTCATTCACACCGTAGCTAAACGCTAAATCACGTGTCTGGATAGAGAGGGAAGATGTCTCCTCCAATACGACCGAGGGTTGCGAAGATTTCGGTTCGGTAGGAAGTAAGAGGAGCTCATTCAGCCTAGAGAGGGCATTTTTGGCATTGGCAAAGCTGTACTGCATCGAGAGTAAATCCTGTACCGGAGTCATCATAAACCATAAATAGCCGAATATCCCGAACATCAGTCCGATCGAAAGGTCAGAGTAGAGAACCATCACCAACCCCAATGCTCTGAATATTTCAAATCCGCTCAGAAAAAGGGTATACGAATAGCGTTCTCCCCTTAATGCCTTGATTCCGTATTCACTGGCACTCTGACGCAATCTCTGCGATTGGGTGATCGCACTCGCGATAAACCGCTCCTCTTTGTTGCTCGCCCGTATTTGACCGAAGAGATCACACATTTGTGTGAGGTTATCAGAAAGCTCGCCGATGGTTCTATTTTGCTCTTTCTTGAGCTTTCCGACGCTTCCCGAAATTTTACGGGTGACAATCATAATAAGGGGTTGAAAAATAATAATGAGAAGCCCAAAGAGTGGGTTAATCCAAATCAACACTCCCGCTACACCAATAAGGGTTGCGACCGAGACGATCAATTTTGAGAGGGCACTTCCTAAAAACTGCTCAATCGTATCAATGTCGGTGATAAGATGGGTAATAACCTTACCGCTTCCCAAACGTTCATATTCGGACATCGAAACTACTTTCAAATGTTCCAATGCTCTCACACGAATGGTAAAACTGAGTTCTTGAGAAAGGGTTATAAAAAATTTCTGCGAAGCGACACTGAGGATAAAAAATAGAAAACGTAAAAAGATCGTCACGGCTAACACGATTCCGATGTAAAGAAGCGGCTCATGCAGGGTACTAAAGGTATCGATCATTTCACTAATCGCTCCTCCCTTTTTAAGGAGAACCTCATCCACCATTAAAGGGATCAGTAAAGGGATAGGAATGGAGATGAGGGTAGCGAGAATGGCGATGACGTTCCCTAAAATAAGAGAGCGTTTGTATCGTAGCATCAGTGAAAATAGTATTTTAAAGGTTAGCAAAGCAGTCACCATGATGTTTAAATATATGAAATTTTTAGTATAATTCCGCCACTATGATAATACTAGGAAGCATATCCAAAAATGGCTAAAGGGTTTAAAGGGCGTTATTTCTCGCTCCAAGCAATAACTGCAACTGTCAATGCACTCACGTTACATAATTGCGCCATTCGAACCCAAACCTGCCATTCTTATCGCTTATATTCCAGTGATGAAAGTATTGATGACTCACCACCTGATGAACTCGATATTCTCCTCGAAGCGATAGAACCTTTTACCCCAAAGGTATCCCGCTGTCAATGCCATTGTAACTGTTTCTTCCGACGCCGCACCCGATGCGCCCTCTATATCTCATCGTTCGTACCGAAACTCCGATTTTTATTTCGCTATTTTCATACCGATACCTCTCCGCCGTTACCTTTGTCCTAATCCTATTTCATCCTGACTAAAACAAAATTAAAAGGTTTTCACAATGACAAACAAGACAGCAGTGCTCGGATTTCCCCGTATCGGTGAAAAAAGAGAGTTAAAAATCGCCCTAGAAAACTACTGGAAAGGCTCTATCAGTTTCAACGAATTAAATGCTACGGCATTTGAATTACGCCTGCGCCATTGGCAATTACAAAATGGTGCAGGGATCAATAGTGTCGCCATAAATGATTTTAGCCTCTACGATAATATGCTTGATCACATGGTGACCCTCGGTGCAGAGCCTGAACGCTTTAGCGATATAGTGAATTCGACACGTCGATATTTTACGATGGCACGGGGAGATGAGAGCCATGTGGCGATGGAGATGACCAAATGGTTCAACACCAACTACCACTATCTCGTCCCCGAACTGCATAGCGATTTTATCTTCGGAAGCATAAATCCCGATAAAATCATCCAAGAATACAATGAAGCCTCACTGCACGGATTTAAAGGGCGGATTCAACTCATCGGTCCTATGACATTCTTGGCACTTTCAAAATGCTCTGAAGAGGTTCGTTTGAGCCTATATGATCGATTGTTAGCGCAGTATGTTTCGCTTCTCGAAGCGCTAAAATCACTGGATGTCGAGATTGTGATGCATGAGCCATCCCTAGTGTGTGATCCCACACCACATGATCTATCTTTGCTCAAAATTGCGTATGATCGATTGGGAACACTCGCGCCTCTTTGGGTAGCAACCTATTTTGAACATTCCAACGAAGCAACGGCGGTATTGGTACACACTCCGATCCACGGACTATACCTCGATTTCGTTCACGGAGAGAAAAATACCCTATCTCTTGACGTGTTAGGCAAAAGCGATAAACACGTGAGCGTCGGGATTATCAACGGTCGCAATGTCTGGAAAAACGATCTTTCCGCTTCGCTTAAAACCTTGAACACTATCGCGGATCATATCCCCAAAGAGCGATTAACACTCAGTACCTCATGTTCGCTTCAACATGTCCCCTACACGTTGCGCCATGAAACAACATTGGACTCGGACGTGAAAACGTTATTATCGTTTGCCGAAGAAAAACTCGCGGAGCTCTCTATCCTCTCGAAAGCATTTTTTGACAATGAAGAGATTGGTGAACAGCCACACAATACCTCTCGCACTGACCCTGCGGTTCAAGCACGACTCTCTACACTACAAAGCGGTGATTATAAACGCCCCTATCCGTTTGCTCTCCGACAAGAAGCCGCGCACGATTTGTTCGATTTGCCGATTTTACCGACGACAACCATCGGCTCGTTTCCTCAAACCGCTGAGATTCGGAAGGTGCGTCAAGAATTTAAAAAAGGGCTTATTTCGCGAGAAACTTATGAAACCGAAATGAAAAAAGCGATCCGCGATTGCGTTGAATTTCAAGAGTCGATTGATTTGGATGTCTTGGTGCACGGCGAGTTTGAGCGTAACGACATGGTGGAGTATTTCGGTGAACAACTCAGCGGTTTTGCCTTTAGTGCAAACGGCTGGGTACAGAGCTACGGCAGCCGATGTGTTAAACCGCCGCTACTTTATGGCGACGTGAGCCGACCATATCCAATGACCTTAGAGTGGAGTCTGTTTGCCCAAAGCCTGACAACACGCCCGATGAAAGGGATGCTCACGGGACCCGTGACGATTCTCAACTGGAGTTTCGTTCGTGACGATCAGCCTCGCTCCCTCACTGCAACCCAAATTGCCCTCGCTATCCGTGATGAGGTGGATGATTTGCAACGCTCAGGAATCAAAATGATCCAAGTGGACGAGGCGGCGTTCAAAGAGGGGTATCCGCTGCGCCGTGAAAAACGCTCTGAATATGAAAAGTGGGCATTGGAGAGTTTCTTGCTCAGTACCGCTATCGCACAGCGTGATACCCAAATCCATACCCACATGTGCTACAGCGAATTTACCGACATCATTAAAACCATCGAAGCGATGGACGCGGATGTAATCTCAATCGAAACTTCTCGTAGCGGTAACCGTCTCCTCAAAATCTTCGCCGAGGTAGGGTATGCCCAAGAGGTAGGACCGGGAATTTATGATATTCATTCGCCCCGTGTTCCAAGTACGGAGGAGATGGAAAAACAGATTGATGCGTTGCTTGAGGTGTTACCTGCCAATCAGCTCTGGATTAATCCCGATTGTGGTCTTAAAACACGTGGTTGGAAAGAGACAAAAATCTCTCTTGAAAACATGGTAAAAGCAACTAAAATAGTACGCTCTACTTTATAATTCTTTCCCCCTTAACTAGGGGGCTACAACTTTTATTCTAAATAATAAAAATTATCCTTTAGGATTTTAAGTTAACTTTTTGCTTCTCAGTTTAATTAATCTTTATGTGTTACAATTTCCCCATATTACTCGAAAAACCATATAAGGAAATACCATGCTCGTTACAAAAAAAGCTCCTGATTTTACCGCTACTACCGTTCTTGGGAACAACCAAATCGTTGACAACTTCAACTTATACGAAAACCTCGGTGAAAAAGGTGCTGTACTATTTTTCTATCCACTGGACTTTACATTTGTATGCCCATCTGAGCTTATCGCGTTTGATCACCGTCTTGATGCATTCACAGAACGTGGAATCAACGTTATCGGTGTATCAGTTGACTCACAATTCAGCCATTTTGCATGGAAAAACACTCCAGTAAACCAAGGTGGTATCGGACAAGTTCGTTACCCACTCGTAGCCGATTTGAATAAACAAATTTCACGTGACTACGACGTACTTTTCGGTGAGTCTGTTGCTCTTCGCGGTTCATTCTTGATCGACAAAGACGGAACCGTTCGTCATGCGGTTATCAACGACCTTCCACTCGGACGTAACATCGATGAAATGCTTCGTATGATCGATGCAATGTTGTTCACGAACGAACACGGTGAAGTTTGTCCTGCAGGTTGGGCAAAAGGTGATGCAGGTATGAAAGCGAGCACTGAGGGTGTTGCTGAATACCTTGCCGCTCACTCTGATAGCCTTTAATCTCTCCTTTTCCCCTTTCGGGGAAGCCACTTTTAATCCAAAACTCCCTATTCTTCTTTTATGCAATACTCTTTTTTAGCCTCATACCTTCTCATAATCTTTGCTCTATGGTATTCACGCCGTGAAAACTTCGGTCTCGAAAAAACCATTCTGACGAACTCTATTTTGGCTATGGTGCAATTGGGACTCCTTGGTTATGCCCTCGTTTATCTCTTTCAAATCGAACACCCCTCGCTACTATTCTTCGTCCTATTGGGGATGGTAACTTTTGGTGCCTACACCGCTCGAAAACGGACACCTTTAGGAGAAGATAGTTTTAAGATTGCTTTTTTTACCCTTGGGGCTTCGTCGGGAATCGTATTCCTCTCAATGATGGCATTTGGAGTTATTCACATGGTTCCCCATGAGATGATCCCTATCGGAGGGATGATCATCGGCAATGCCCTCAACGTCTATACCCAAAGCACCGAACGATTCCGCTCTGAAGTGAAAAATACGATAGAAATTATCGAGGGAATGGTGGCGCTTGGGGCACCTCTTAAAGAGGCACTGCGTTTTGCCGCTAAAGCCTCCGTCAAAGCCTCGATGATCCCGACACTCAATATGCTCCAGACAGTCGGGATTATCCATATCCCAGGGATCACCACGGGGATGCTTCTCGCAGGAGCCGATCCGCTGAGCGCAATCTCCTATCAGCTTGCCGTCATGTATATGATGGTCGCCGTGGCATTGCTATCGGCGGTGTTTAGCACGATGTTTTCGTACCGTGTTATTATCGGTGCGGCGTTTAGTAATAAAAAAAACTAGAATTAAAAAGCGCACAAGTGCGCGTGGGCTTTCCGCCGAGGAAAACTCAGCGTTAGCGTAGCTAATTGGGGTTTTACTCCAATAGCGTATCCAAAAATCTAATGGCTTTCGGGTGAACGAAACAAAGCTTTTCCCACCCTCTATGAGGTTTAATCAATGTTACACGGTGTGCCGAAACAGATCGTGAAAGAGCGACATAAAACTGTGAGGGGGCGAAGATTTCATTGGTCTCGATGACGTAGTCCGCCAAAGACATCCCCTGCGATTTATGGATCGTAATGGCAAATGCGAGGGTGATCGGAAACTGGCTAAGGGTGATGAGTTTTTCTTCATTAGCCGTCTTCCCTTTCTCCACCCATTTGGTTTTAGTGGTATCGACACGCTCCACTTTGACGCTCACCCCGTCTGCTTTTTTGACCCAAATGACCTCTTCTTCTATGGAGGTGATTCGCCCTCGCTCGCCATTATAGTAATTCCATGCATTTCGGGTAAAGAGGATCGGTGCACCCACTTTCAGTGCTAGAATCGGCTCGATACGGCTCTCAATCATAAATCGCTCCACATCGCGATCCTGCATCTTTTTATCGTGGAGTGTGACATAGGTTTCCACGTCGATACTCTCACCGTTTAGATGTTCCAACTGGGAACGGTTATGGTTTTGGGCACTGATGTTTTTCCCAAACAGCAGGGTCATCGTGCTCATATCCTCACTCAGCGGTTTTACCAGTTCTTCAAGTGCTTCGTGAGCTTCATCATCGAGACGGGCATGGCGTACTTTCTCCAGTAGAGATAAAAACTCCGCTTCGTGGGTACGGTATGACCCCTCCAAATGGAGCGTCTCAAATCCCAACCGTTCCCACGATGGAGATTCAAAAGCAAAATAGATCGGTTCACTCCCGCGCGTCACGGGTGGAAGCTGTAAAAAATCCCCCACCACGATTAAACGCCCCCTAAATTCGGCTTGGAGAAGTCGAAGACGGATCATATCGAGAAGTTGCGCACCCACCATCGAAATCTCATCAATGATAATAATCTCCATGGAATGGATCAGTTTTATGATTTTTTTAGAGGGTTCAAGTTTGCCGTTGCGCTCTAATTCTTCCTGAGAGTTAGCGATCCCAAGATCAAAAAAACTGTGGAGGGTCTGCCCCCCGATCAGCGTTGCCGCCATCCCCGTCGAAGCCAAACGGGCAACCGATAGTCCTTTTTGCACCGCATCCTCAATGAGAGCACGAGTAAGGGTTGTTTTGCCCGATCCCGCACCTCCGGTGATAAAGAGGTTGGAGGTTGCTAAAATCTTTAATGCGGTTTCAATCATTCTCATCCTTTAACTCAATCACTCGCCCAAACGGAACATCCATCATTGTAGGGGCAATCCAAATGATCTCATACGGCGGTTCATAAGAGGGGAACTTGCCATCTAGATCGGTAAAATAGAGCAACACCTTCGGTCCATACATCCACGTCTCTATCAACTCGAATACGGGCCTAAAATCGGTCCCCGCACCACCGCTGAGTGTATAGGTGATAGCCTCTCCCCGCTCAAATCTCTCATAGGAACGGATTTTATCATCACAAACGATCAGATCGATACTATAAGAGCCGAATAACTCCGTGATCGATTCCACCTCAGCGATAAATTGAGAAAGTAACACCTCATCGACCGATCCCGAACTGTCAATCGCAATGGCCAATTCCAAATGGCGAGAATGTACTCCCGGAAGATAAACCCCGCTGTAGAGGAGCTTTTTACTCGGTGGGATGAGGGTGTAATCACTCACATAATACCCCCCAACCCTCTCGCGCAGTTCACTACGCCAATCGATTAGAGACTTTTGTTTCGGTTGGATCAAATGATGGATCGCTTCGCTGAGAGAGTCTGACTTCTCCAGTGCCTCCTCTGAGCGCTTTTCTCTTTGAGCACGAGAGAGCTTTTCGTCCAGCCCATCGTCGTCTCGCCCCTCATCACTGTCTCGGTCATTTTGTTCCTGATCTAAAAACTCTAGAGAAAGCTCATGATAGATCTCTTCGGCACTCAGATTGCCGAAGCGTTTATCGTAGGTGATAGAGGGGGGCGGGGTAAAACCGCTCTCGATCAGCAAGGTGTTTATCGCGTAATCGCACGCCATATTCCAGAGCCATGGACTCCGATTCCCCCGCCTATGTGTATGGCTCAACGCCTCATGCAAAGCAGAGTTACACAAAGCAAACATTCGCTCCCCTTCACCGAGTAACTCCATATACCCCTCACGATACTCGAACCTCCCCTCACGGGTGGCAAAACTCTCGATGTTATCGTTTACGATACTCTCCATACCGCTCGCAATCGTCCCGAAAAACGGATAATCGAGGAGGAGTTTGGCTTTGAGAGGAGAAAAATCGATCATAGCAGATACGCGTAGGCCTCAACCCATTCGCCAAACGCGTCCAGATGCTCCATCGCGACACCCTGACGCTGTAGGTCTTGGACGATGAGGACGGCAAACTCGTTTTTGAGTTTCAAGGTATAGCGCAACACATGCGAAAGAGCTTCTTCATTCGGAGTTTGCAATAATCTCGATACAAGAACGTTGGAGAGGGCATAGAGCGTAGAGAGTTCACTCGGTGCGTCACACTCCTCACCGCGTAGTATCCCATCCACATCGGGGAGATGATCCATGATTTTACAAAATCCCAGAAAATCGATGGCCGCATCTTCCCCCACCGCACCGCTGATCGCTTCGAGGAGGAGAGTGTGAGGCAGTGGACTTCGGAGAATTTTATGAACCGCTTCCCAACTTCGCGGTGTCGCAAAACTGCGGACGTTTTTGAGTGGATCGAATCCGAACAGTGCACTGTTTTTAAATCCGATATACGCAATCAGACGCGGGTCAATACGCGACTTTACCGCCCACATTCTCCAATCCTCACTGCTCACCTCCATCTCGATGTGAACAAATCGATTAGCCAGAGGTGAGGGGAGACGATAGACCACGCCACGATCTCCCTCACGGTTTCCTGCAGCAACAATCGCCCACCCCTCAGGGAGAGTGTACTCTCCCACTTTACGATCCAAAATCAGCTGATACGCCGAAGCCTGTACAGCAGGTGCGGCGGCATTAAGCTCATCGAGAAAAAGTATCCCCTTCCCCTCACGCGGCAAAAACGATGGGGGTGCCCAGAGTGCCGTATGGGAATCTTTCTCATAAAACGGAATCCCCTTAAGATCAGTGGGATCAAGCAAGGAGAGGCGCAAATCAATACACTCCAAATTTTTTTCATAAGCAATTTGTTTTATGATTGAGGATTTTCCAATCCCCGGTGCTCCCCACAAAAACGTCGGAATTTGTGATTCTATTAACGCTTCTATCGTCGTTTTCGCGTATGAACTGCGCATTAAAGCCATCCTATATTATGAGTTTGTATGTGTTTCCCAAAAGTCGGGTTTGTTTTAACCAAACGTTCAAACCGTTGATCAAGAGAGAGCTGATACAATATCTCAACCGGTGTGGCGATATTGCGAGCTAAGGCAGATAACACTTCCGACTCACCGCTTGCGTAGAGCATCTCCAGCTTATCGGAAGGGAGCGAAGGATTGGAGGCCAACGCTGCCTTAAATCTCCCGCTCTCAAAAAATTGATTTAAAAGAGTAGGTTCTGTGACCCGATTGGAAGCCAGTGCTTGTAGTACCTCTTCATCAACACAAGTACTCAAATGATTCTGCATCACTGTCGTAAGGGTGAAATTCGTTGCCAAATAGCGGGCATATCCCTCTATTAACCTATCAAACCGCTCATCACTCAGGTAAATATTTCCCGCAATGAGCTGGGGATAAGATTTTTCCAATGTATCTGCACCCTTAGGTGAAAGTGTTTTGTTAAGAGAAAGAACTCTATTCACTGCCTCGTTTTCGAGTGAAAGTAGCTCCGATTCCAAGGTCAAAGGCTCACGATGCGCTAGTAATTCGGCACGTGTGTTTATTAATTGAGCTAAGATTGTCTTATCCGTATCGCTATGCAGTGCCAGAGCATCCAGTACCCCTATGAGAGAGCGGTCTGTCGGATTTTTTAACTCTTTAGCAATAGGGGTAAGTTCCGCAATCGTATTTATAAGGTCTCTATTTCCATAACGTTCAATCAAATGTGCCATACCGCTCATCGCATACTGAACGTTATGATTACGATCCAAATCGACATAAAATCGCCCGATAATAGCAGCGGTTACATCTCGATTGGTATCATTATCAAACAACCCTTCCCCCTGCCAATCGTATAGCTTCAATAATTTAAAAAAAAGCTCATCCGTAATGTAAGGATTTTGTAGAAAATTAACAAGACGTTCCTGATTACGGGAGAGCTTGAGACTCATTAATAGCCTATCGGGTTCGATACTTTGGCACAGCCATTTTTCTACCCCTTCCAAAGAGACAATAGGTATCTTTTGCATCTCATAAAGACGTAGAGATTCTCCCTCTTCATAGGGATTCATCATCCGCCCTTCAATAATAAGAGCTATTTCGTCTTTGTAACTGTCGATACGCTCAATCTTATGAAGTTTAAGAAGGGTATCAAATTCTGCGAGATTCAACGCGCGAGTTTTCCCCAACAATAAGATCGATTGACCGCAGAGCATTTCATAGTTCATAACGCGCATTATAAACCATCAGCCTAAAAAAATGACGCAACGCTATAATGTCATCAATAGTTTAAAAGGATTTTAACGATGGATGAACTTTATGAGGGAATCGCGGCCTACGATGGGGGAGACTATAAAAAAGCATATGAATTACTCTATCCCTTGGCTGCTTATAAACGTGACCCTGAAGCACAATTTCACATGGGGATGATCTATTTTTACGGGGAAGGGGTCGAAAAAGATATCGATAAAGCGATGGAGTGGTGGAAAAAAGCGATGCGTCACGGTCATGTTGATGCGGCGTATCGCCTAAGCGAAATCGCCACATCGACAAAAACAACGTTTTAGGAATTTCCTAAAACTTTTTCGATGCTGTAACGCATATCCTCATCGAGGCTATCCATATTTCCAAGCATCCACGATAAATACCCTTTATCCGCCTCAGCTATCTCCGTAAGTGTTTTCCCTTTATATTTGCCAAACTTCAAAGGACGGGTATAGAAAACGGGGGTTTGGGTCAGTTCAACCATTTTATCAATCGGATTCACCCCCTCAAAACGCTCTTGCAGTCGTTTGCGAAGCTCCGTGAGAAAGAGTTTAAGAACCAACACGTCACCAATCGCATCGTGTGCTTTTACCACAATACCGAGGGCATCAGCCTCCGATTGTTCAATTTTATACAATCCTAACGCGTACCGAAAATACTGTAACCGGTGTGACTCTTCATCATCGAACAAATGGCGTGCGCATCGAAGAGTATCAATAAGACGCATATGCGATGTAAAATTTTCTTTTGAAAGCATCCCAAGATCAAACGGTGCGTTATGAATAATAAGGATGTTCTCCGGAGTATTGAGTTCACAAAGTGTCTGAAAAGCTGAAGTTTCTACACATCTGGGTTTACCCTCAATCATTTCAGGGGTAATTCCGTGCACTTCCATCGCACCGTATCCAATCGGAACATCGGTACTACACATATCATTATAGACATCAACGTTTTTTCCGTCCAAGACGATATATCCCAGTTGAATGATGCGATCCGTATCCCCCGCACCTGTTGTCTCGGTATCGAGTAAAACGTACTTAGCCATTAATACTGATTATCTTCGTCTTCAAGATCAAACTCATCGTAATCGTCTTCATCGTCATCGTCTTCATCATCATAAAGATCATCATCTCCCTCATTTTCACGCATAGAGGTAAGTTCCGTATAAAGTTGTTCGGCCTCTTCTTCATCTATTTGTCCACTATTTAACTCTGTTAAAAGTTCTTTGTATTCATCACGAAGCGCTTGCATATCTTCAAGCTGTACTCTCTCTTCCGTTGTCGCATCTTTTTGTGAAGCTATGGATTCGAAAATATCATCAATATGCTCTTCTACATCGGGAATGAGTTCATTTTGAATTAAATGTTTAAGTTGTGTAATATAGGCCATTTTTAATCCTTTTGACTTGTGATTTGCATATCTCATTATACTTCAAAAATGTGACAAAATTACAACAGGTAAGAAGATGTTTATGAAGAAAAGGTTGGATTTTTATGTAATTGAAGAAAAAAATGGATGGTGCGGACGGGGGGATTTGAACCCCCACACACGTAATGCGCTACCACCTCAAGGTAGTGTGTCTACCGTTCCACCACGTCCGCGTTAAAGAAAGGTCTCAAGCTAGAGAGCTTGAGAGAAAGAAAGTCGAACTTACGCAGCCAAATATGGGTTAGCGTAAAGAGCGATAAGTGCGATAACAAGTGTATAAATAACTTGTGCTTCGATCATAGCAAGAGCGATGAACATAGTAGTCATCAATTTTCCGCCAAGACCTGGGTTACGAGCTGTACCAGCGATTGTTGCAGCAGCAGTGCTACCCATACCGATTGCTCCACCAAGTGCAGCCAAACCAAGACCAACACCCGCAGCGATCATAGAGTACGCTTTCAATGTTTGGTTTGCAACGTCTGCAGATGCAGCCGCAGCAGCAGGTGCCGCTTCAACAGCAGCTTCAACAACCGCTACCGCTTCTTCAGCACCGAATACTGAAGCAACAAGAGCGAGCATAAGAAAAAGAACTTTTTTCATGAGTAATCTCCGTATTTAAATCAAAGTCTGTTCGGATATGTGTCCCTACTTATCACTTTGTGGGTGGAATTATAGTTATAATGAGCTAAAAAATTACTTAGCTCTTCCTAGCCCGATCTTGTTGCCTTTGAACTCAACGATCTCTACCATCAGTTCATCCCCCTCGCTTACTACATCGCTTACACGGCTGATATGACCATCGGAGAGTTTGGAGATATGAATCAATCCGTCAATTCCTCCCGGAAGTTCGATAAATGCCCCAAAATCGACGATTTTTTTCACTTTTCCTTTAACCACGTCACCCACTTTGTATTCCACTTTTTCAACCGGAGTCGCACCGCTCACAATCCCCTCAATATGATCACGCGCCCCGCGTAGTCCGTCACGGTTTTTACCGGTCAGTTTGACAGACCCTTTTTTCTTATCGATATCTATCGTAACATCGAAACGCTCGATAATATCCCGAATCGTTTTACCCGCTTGCCCGATAATATCTCCGATAAAATTCGGATCGATATGAAAAAGATCGGTACTTGGCAACGTCCCCTCGTTCAGTTCGATTTTATCTTCGCTACTAAGCATGATATCAATAATATGCGTACGTGCTTCGGCAGCCTGATAGAGTGCCTCTTTGAGAACATCTAGATGGATACCGCCAAGTTTAATATCCATCTGCATTGCGGTAATACCGGCTTTTGATCCCGCTACTTTAAAATCCAAATCGCCATCATGATCTTCTAGCCCCATAATATCGGTCAAAATTGCATGACGATTCCCCTCTTGAACCATCCCCATTGCAACACCGGCGATCGGATCTGCCATCTCAATATCTCCGGCTCGAAGCGCCATATATCCGCCGCAGACAGTAGCCATCGATGAAGAACCGTTTGATTCTAAAATCTCAGAAACAAGACGAATGGTTTGACCGTTGCGTACACATGCACCTTCCAATGCCCGCTTAGCAAGATTGCCGTGTCCCAATTCGCGGCGGCGCGGTGCCCCAATCGGCGAAGGCTCTCCGACACTGAATCCTGGAAAGTTGTAGTGAACCATAAATGCTTCATTTTGAGTTCCACTGTCGGTGAGGTTTTCAAACATCTGCGCATCTTTCATTCCGCCCAACGTCAAAATAACCAATGCCTGAGTTTGGCCTCGTGTGAAAAGTGCCGATGCATGCGCACTCGGTAATACATTTGTCTCAATACGAATCGGTCGTACTTCAGTCAAAGTACGACCGTCAGCACGTACTTTTTCATCTAAGATTTGAGAGCGTACCATTGAACGTTTTACACTCTCAATCGCTTTTTTCAATTCGTGTTCATTCCATTGCGGCTTTTCGACCATAATCGCTTTACGGATGGTACGAAGTGCCGTGCTTCGCTCCGTTTTTGCCATTTGATTAATACCTCGTTTAAGATCTTCGGTATGGTTCGTACGGACATACTCCATCATCTCGCCGTTCATTTCACTGATCACAAACTGAAGTTCAAACGGTGCTGATGCAAATGGTTTAAAAGCAGCCTCATACGCACTGTTTGATTCGAACAAAGCTTCTTGAGCCGATGCAAGAACGCGGATTAGTTCATCTTCATGCATTGCATTCGATGCACGTACAGAGATACTCGGAGCACTCATTGCCGACTCCACCATCGGATCAATTATTCCAATATCAACCACTTCGATCTCATCGCTTCCAAGCGTTTGCATTTCGATCATCAACATATCGTCTTTGCTTCCCGCTAAATACAAATCAAGGGTACTTTGTTCCAGTTGACTTCGGGTCGGATTAAAAACGATCTCTCCATCGATTTTAGCGACACGAACGGCACTCACCGAATTGAAAATATCAATATCGGATACATAAAGTGCTGCAGACGCGGCATTGAGCGCCAAAACTTGTAAGTCCGCCTCTTTGTCCGCACTTAGTACCATTACGGTGATTTGGATCGGATTGGCAAATCCTTTCGGAAATAGCGGACGAAGTGATCGATCGACGATCCGCGAAGTGAGTGTTTCAAAATCACTCGGCTTAGTTTCCCTTTTAATAAATCCTCCCGGAAACTTTCCGGCGGCATAACTTTTCTCAATGTATTGAACGGTAAGGGGTAAAAAATCCTCATCCACAAAATCGGTCTCATCAACAACAACCGTTGCTAAAATAACGGTATTTCCGCATTTGAGCCACGCCGCACCGTTAGCTTGTGCCGCTACTTGATTAAAAGCATACGCTTCAGTTTTATTCTTTAATGCTAATTCAACGTTGTAATTCATCTCTTCTCTCCAAAATAGTCTCTATTGTTTCTTCATCTACCGTCTCGAACTCGTAGTAATAATACCCCGTGTCGATATAGTCGTCAATCTCTTGGAGGCAAAATATACCGTCCACTATAGGATCCAGTGCTTCTACAACACTGGAGGGCATAATCGGTGCTGCAATATAGACCGCTTTTGCTTTTTGGGCAAATGCCGTTTTAACGGCACACATCAGTTTTAGCCCTGTTTCGCTCCCCTCGTCGATGAGAAGTATATTTTTCCCCTTCATCGATTTAAAATGTTCTCCCTTTCGGTATTGATAAATAGCACTAAGAATTTTCTCCTCGTGTTTGCGGGTAGCCTCTCCGTAAATGTAATCGACTTGGATATCAAACGCATCGACAAGTGCTTGATGAATGACAATCTCTTCGGTCTCACTCACACGCGCCAATTCACATTCAGGATTTTGGGGAGCGGTTATCCCTGCCGAAAAAATAAAATCTACCGGTAATTTAAGACGTTTATTGATCTCTTGTGCGATCACGAGTCCCCCGGAAGAGACGGCAATGAGATTCCAAGACTCACCTTTCATCTGATCTAGCGGAAGAAGTTCTTTAAGCTGTAGGGCAGCATCTAAACGATCTTTAAATAAGTAGCGTTGCGGTCTCATCTACTCACCTAACGTGCCATCGATGCGGTACCCGTCAAATATTTAAGATCATTATCGATAAATCTAAGACCTAACCCCATGAAAATATTTTGTGACTCAGGGTTCAGGAAATTATCCCATCCGCCGTAGAGTTCAAGATGTTTGAGCATTTGGTAACGTACCTGTGCCTTAAGGTGCGCACGAGTTCCGCGAATATCGTTTACCGCATTAAAATCGAACGCTTCTGCGCTAAATTTCAACCGATCATGATTCATAAAATAATCGACCCCGATCCCACCGGTCGATTCGATCGCCCCAAATCGTAGTAACGTATTATCAAACCGTTTTCCGTATTGGAGAGAATAATAGGTTTCTCCCTTGATATTCTTACCCGGAGGATTGGTATCGTATTGGGAATAATCATCGGTACTGACCAAATCAAACATATAATAGGTCTCAGGATTCGGAAGATAATTAACACCTAAATAAACTTTACCGTATCCGTCTCGTACCATATAATCCGTATGCATGGCCACTTGTAATTCGCTGGTGGTAAAGTTACTCAACATCGAATCGACTTTTCCGAATGCCTCTTCACCGCTTTTGAAAAATGCACCTGCCGATTCAAGTGCCGTTTTAAGCGAAGATCGATTTTCAGCCAATATATCACTCACATTATCTTCAATATTGACAAATTTATCGACTGCTTCGGGAAGCTTATGCTCAAGCGAGCCACTAATATTATCCATTCGCGTCGTCAGAGAATTAATCCGCGCCATAATTGCCGGAAGGTCTTTATTGACCGTGTCGGCAGTTTGACTAAAACCTGCACTCATCGCTCTAAAATTGGAAATTGCGGCATGGAGATCTTCTCGGTTTTCGACAATTACCCCATCAAGATTAACTCCGACATTTCGAAATGAAATGATCATCTCTTGAATTGCGGCTCTATGCTCCTCATCTAAAGTAGAACGAAAATCTTTCAATAATAACTCTAGCTCTTTGGCGGCCGCATTTACCGAGTCGCTAGTCTGATCAAACGAAGCATAACGTTTGGACTGAGAAAGGGATTCGCCGTTTTGCAAAAATGCAGTTGCATCTCCTACCACGATGTTAATCACTTTTGAACCCAATAGCGATTCTTGTGCAACAATAACGGATGAATCATTTGGAATTTTGACACCGTTATCGATCATCAAAGTCAATTTTACCCGCTTACCCTCAATCGCTATCTCTTCAACATCCCCGATGGTGACCCCGTTCATTAAAACATGGGTATGTTTTTCAATCCCTGAAGCGTCTTCAATATAGGCTTGGATTAAATACCCTTCATTGCCCCATTTTCCCAACGATGTTACCTGTGTTGAGAGAAATAATAAAGCACCTAAAGCCATCACGACGAAGAGACCGATTTTCGCTTCCAGTTTCATACACTACCCTCTTTATTTGGTCAGTTTGTAATTAAACTCAGACCCGCCGATAGGTTTGAGGATAATAGTAATAAAAATATAAGAATCACTCATAGAATCACTCACATTTGCATTAGTTAAAATAGGACGCCGATTTTGAACGTATCGAATTCCAACATCAAGACATCGTTGCGAATACAAAATTCCGACTTCGCTACGCTTTAGCAAATCTTCACGATAATCATACGCCAAAAGGCCGAATACCCGATAGTGGCTATTATACTGATAGGCTGCATCCGCCGTCCAATACGATGCATATTTCGGAGTACTATTACGTAACTCATCCGTATAATAGTGACTCACACTTGCCGTTACGATGTCATCATTATAGCGCAGTGTATTTTGTTCTTTAGTGATGCGATCACGATCATGATTGTAAGCAGTTTGATTGTAATAGGAAATTGCTTCTGTAATCTCCCACTCCAACTCATTTTGCAGTTCACCGTAATAACTTCGTTGATCATCATACTCAAAATTTTGAGATAGACGATCCACTAGGAACTGATTGCCATTTTGAAAAAGATAGTTGTTAACCCCAAGCGAGAGAGTATCACTCGGTGTGGAGAGGGTGTAAAATTCACACGGATAACCTGCGTAGGTACCTGTAATGTCACATGAATCTTTGTAGGTTTCATAATAACCGTCATAATAACGGCTCCCTGCCGAAGTATAACTGGCGAATGGATTAATGACATGCGTCGTACTGTCGTAAGATTTAACAAGGGTAGTGCCGACACTCAAGGTATGATCCAATTGGGCATACTTCCCTTGCTCGTAAACACTTCCCGTTTCATTAGCACGCTCATTTGCGTAAAATCCAATTACTTTAGAAGAGGCATTAAGCGTATAACTAACATCGATATAATCATCAAACAGCGCGGTTTGAACGGTTAAGGGGAGATTAAAATTCCCCTCCACCGCCCTTTTTCCATTTGGTCTGTAAAAATGGGTGGCTGCTACATCACCGTTAAAAAGCAGATAATCATTAAATAACGTTTCCAAATAGCGATGATAATGGAGGGTAGGAAGTGTTTGAAGGGTGTTATCATTGCTCACTTGGTCTAAATATTGGTAATGTTTGAAATAGGCACCAAGATAATTATCTTCACTACTGTAATAGGCATTAATACGAGACATCACTTGATTGTCCGTTATATTTTGCGTTTGATCACTCTGTTGCAAATTGAGATAATCAACATCGTTCATCCATGAACCTTCAACATAAAGCCCCGACTCACCTTCTAAAGTTGCCCCGAACCATTCATGAAGTGGATCACGATGACGATAATGAACGTCATATCCATAATGTTTTTGATTTGCCAAATCATACTCTTGGGCATACTCTATCTTCTCTTTAAAATACCCTAATCGAATCGATCCTTCCGATGATTTTGTATCAACAAAGCGAAAATCGGTATAAATACCGGAACCTCTTTCGGTACGAATTTGAGGACGAAGCTCTGCATCCCACCAGTTATGTGGCGCAAAGTAAATCGGTTGCTGATAATAGAACCCTTCCGAACTCGACCATCCGAAAGAAGGGATCAATAATCCGCTTCGGCGTGTTCGATCGGTCGGGTAGCCAAAATAAGGGAGATAAAATACAGGAATGTCTCCCACTTCTAAACGTGCATTATAAAGATTAAGCCACATGCTTTCAGTATCATAATCGGCGCTTGAGAAACGGATTTTCCACAAAGGATCGGTAGAATCACACCCAGATACCGCCCCGCTGGACAAATCAATCTCGTTTTGACACCCCTGTGCTTCAGATGTGCTCATCCATAACCCTGAAAATTGATCGACAGCATAATAGGGAGTTGAATAACGGGTATCTTCCAGAAGATTTATTTTCGAATAATCACTGATCGCATGGTACTGTCCTGCTTTAAAAAGATTAACCGATCCTTTAGCCTCTATAATGCTGCCGTTACGATCATACACCAGTTCATCGGCACTAAGGATTTGATCTTGATACAATGCAACCGGATTACCGGTTGCCGTTGCAATCGTTTCATTTGTATCAATATTCGTTCCATATAATTCAACCTGTTCTTCTCCTAATAGGAGCGTCGAAGCAATCAAACTGATCCAGCAAACTTTACGCATTGATCACCAAGGTCTTTCCGGTTCGATCATGCCAGCTCCGTCGGTAAGGATCAAGCATCGCCCAGATAAATCCAAGATAAAAAAGAATCTCACTCACCACCCTAAAAACACTGCGATTAAAAGCACTTAAAAAACTTGGGTTAGAGAGAGTTGAGAGTTCAATAATACGAATTTTCATAATAATTTTTCCGATACTCGCACCGTATTGCATCGTAAAAAAAGTATGGTAAATAATCTTAATCGCCATATATTCCAACAAAAAGCTGTTGGTAACCGCAATCATCTCTTCCAAGGTATTCGCGTTGCTAATCGAATCCCATAAAATAGCAATCATAATTATGGACAAAAGAAGTTCATCAATACCGAAAGCCGCCGCTCTTTGACGAATAGACGCAAGAACTACATGCTCACGCTGAAAAAGTGAATCAAGGCGTTCATCCATTAGCGAAGAGCCTGATACGCGATGTCACCACGAAGTTTTTTGCCCGCAAAGTGAACTTGTCCACAAAGCATATAGGCACGATCCCGCGCTTCTTTAATACTCTCTCCCACACCGACGCACACGAGAACCCGTCCACCCGTAGCGTACAGTTTTCCCTCTTCTTCCGCTACACCGGCATAGGCGATATGGGTATTTCGAATAATCTCGTCATGATGAATTTCATCAACGATGATTTCGGCAGGTTCCGAGTTGTCATACGGATAATTTCGGCTCGCCATAACGATACCCACCGCGTATTTATCGTGAAATTCAACCTTCAATGTATCGAGTTGCTTGGTGGCTGCTTTGTAAAAAAGTTCACTGGCAGGCGTTTTCAAAAGCGGCATCAGAATTTCGCATTCAGGATCGCCGAAACGGACATTAAACTCTAACGTAATCGGCTCGCCGTTAACAATCATAAGACCGATAAAGAGAACCCCCTCAAACGGTGCCCCCTCTTCTTGCATCCCGCGCAACGTTGGACGGACGATTCGATCTTTTACCTTCTCATAAATCACGTCATCCACCAGCGGAGTCGGAGCGTATGCCCCCATCCCTCCGGTATTCGGACCTTCATCATTATCTAAGAGGCGCTTATGATCTTGCGCCGCAGGGAGGAGGATAAAATCTTTTCCGTCACACAAAGCGAACATTGAAAGTTCATACCCGTCTAAAAACTCCTCGACAACTACCCGTTTGCCCGCATCACCGAACGATTTTCCGCTGAGCATCTCAGAGACGGCTACTTTTGCCTCTTCGTGGCTCATTGCGATAATGACACCTTTACCCGCACACAAACCATCCGCTTTAACAACGATCGGAGCGGTTAGTGATTCGATAAATTTGAATGCATCCCCGATATGATCGGTCTCTATATAGCGTGCGGTTGGAATATTATATTTTGCCAAAAAGTTTTTCATGTAAACTTTTGATCCTTCGAGCTGTGCTGCAGCTTTGGAAGGACCGAAAATCACCAATCCTTTGGCCTTAAACACATCAACAACACCCTCACTCAAAGGCCCCTCCGGCCCTACAATCGTTAAGTCAATTTTATTATCGAGGGCAAACTGGGCCAATGCTTCGTAATCTTTAATTGTAACGTTCGTCCCAAGCATCGGGGTCGCGCCGTTTCCGGGAGCGAAAAAAAGCTCACTTACCGCTGAGTCTTGTTTTAGAACTCGCCCGATTGAAAATTCTCGCCCACCGCTACCGATTACCATTACTCGCATAGATCACCTTGAAAAAATTTAATTATCTTAGCTGAAACTCGTAAACGTTTCTCAAATAAGATAAAGGCCCGGGCGGGCGTTTCGCAGTAGCTTTGGTTCTTCAAAGCTGTAATTGTGCCACAACGAGCGTCTCTTCCGGCGGCAATCTCTCGTGCGTTAGCACTCAAACGAAACCACCGACACACCGAAACGTCTACGATTATGACGAAGTGTATATGTAGAACCCTCATAATGCGATTACTCGCTGCGCCCAGAGTTAATAATTATAACCCTAAAATCTTAAAAGGGTGATGAATTTTACCCTTCTGAAGCGATTTGACGTGCCAAATCAACAGCAGCTTCCACACTCGTGCTAGAACTAAGATGAGAAACCACATCTGCGGGAAGAGCGTTTTGAGTCGTTGTACCGATAACCACCACGCTATGGGTCGACAGTATCGGATGGTTTTGGATAAAACATCGGATAGTTGATGGTGAGGTAAAGATAAGTATCCCCTCTGAGGAAATAGTCATTTTCGCTGTTTCTTCATTGCATGTTGTTTCATAAACTATCACTTCATCAATCTCATATCCCTCTTCACGTGCCACTTCAATCCAATCCGATGCCACTATTTTTGGACGTAAATAAAGCCATTTTTCAAGACTTTTTTTTCTTCTCAGAACACTCGGAATCGATATTCCATAACCATCTCCACACTCGACATCAACGGCTCCTCTTTCTCTTGCCGCTACAGCCGTGCTTTCTGATACACAAATACATTTCAGTCTATTCCAATCAAGATCATAATTTTCCAATGCTAAAATGGCCTGTTTCGAGGTAAGAATAATCCCCTCATAGTGGGTGAAATCGATAGGGGGAGTTAAAAAAGAGATAGTGAGGATAGGAATGTGAATAACTCCCTCATAGGGAGTTTTTGAAATGAGATAGATGGGGCGCACAGGGAGCGCCTTATTCCCACTCAATCGTTGCGGGCGGTTTAGAACTGATGTCGTACACAACACGGTTGATCCCGTCGACTTCATTGATGATGCGTCGGCTGATACGCTCTAACAACGTATGAGGAAGATGAGCAAACGTTGCCGTCATACCATCCACCGCTTCGACGACGCGGACACACACCGTGTTATCGTACGTACGGTTATCACCCATAACACCGACTGATTTTACATTAAGGAGTACCGCAAACGCCTGCCATGTTTTGGTGTAGTAACCGCTCGCTTTGAGTTCATCGAGCAAAATAGCATCGGCTTCGCGGAGAAGATCGAGATCAGCCTTGTTTACTTCGCCCATAATACGGATACCTAGTCCAGGCCCCGGGAACGGATGGCGGTTTACCAATGAATCAGGAAGCCCAAGCTCAAGTCCGAGTTTACGCACTTCGTCTTTGAACAAATCACGTAACGGTTCGATCAACTCAAAATCCATCCAATCAGGGAGTCCTCCGACGTTATGGTGTGATTTAATCGTCACAGACGGACCATTGACAGAAACCGATTCGATGACGTCAGGATACAATGTCCCCTGTGCGAGAAACTTAATCCCGTCATGTTTTTTCGCTTCCGCTTCAAACACTTCGATAAAGGTATGCCCGATGATTTTCCGTTTTGTTTCAGGATCACTTACGCCAGCGAGTTTGCTAAGGAAAGATTCCGATGCATCCGCAACGACGAGAGGGACTTTAAGGTGCACTTTGAAAATATTTTCGACCGAATCACGCTCCCCTTTACGGAGTAAACCGTTATCGACAAATACAGGGATAAGTTGATCCCCGATCGCTTCGTACAAGAGTGCCGCAACAACGGATGAATCGACTCCGCCGCTGAGGGCACAAAGAACTTTCCCCTCACCCACTTGGGCACGGATTTTAACGATCTGTTCTTTGAGAAAATGTCCCATGTCCCATTTGTCAGTGATACCGCAAATCTTGCGCGCAAAATTACGGAGCATCAAATACCCCTCTTCGGAGTGATTGACCTCAGGATGGTACTGCATCGCGTAAACCATTTTTGCTTCATTCGCAATTGCCGCATACGGAGAGTTCGGTGAATAGGCGATAGGGACAAAACCTTCCGGCAATACGTCCACTTTATCGGAGTGGCTCATCCACACTGCACGTTCGTCTTCACACCCCTCAAAAAGAACCGAGTGTTGGGTCATATCGATCGTGAGTTCCGCTTTACCGTATTCGTGATGATCACTTCGGATGACACTCCCGCCAAAATCGACCGCAATACGCTGCATACCGTAACAAATCCCCAAAACGGGAATTCCGAGTGTATACACCCCTTGGTCTACTTCGTACGCGTCTTTGTTATAAACCGATGAAGGTCCACCGCTGAGGATAATCCCTTTTGGATTTTTTGCTTTGATAGCATCGATTTTAGTGTGATACGGTAGTACCTCACAATAAACTTTATCTTCGCGTAGACGGCGAGCGATCAACTGCGTATACTGTGAGCCGAAATCAAGGACGATAATATTGACATCTTTCAAAGGAGAGCCTTTAAGTGGAGATATTCGGGAGGGATTGAGTACCCTTTGCGTTAATGAAAGGGTACCTAAAAGTAGTTTAATTTTGAATATAGACTTAATAAATGCCTAAAACTATGAACTGAACATACCAAACAGCGACAGAAACAATATATCCAACTAATACCGTCCATGCCAATTTAATATGGGAAGCAAAGGTATAAATTCCATGCATTTTCCCCATAACACCAACACCTGCAGCACTGCCGAAACTGATGAGTGATCCTCCGATACCTGCCGTCATCGTTACTAACATCCATTGCGCGTGATCAATTGCAGGATTAGCTTTCAAAACAGCCGACATCACAGGAACATTATCCACAATGGCGGAGAGGAATCCTACTCCGATATTAACAACAGTCGGATCAAACATCTCATACAATTTTGCGGCGTACGTCAAAAACCCCATAAAATGAAGCGCACCGACCGCCGCCAAGATACCGAAGAAAAAGAGGAGCGTATTGTTCTCCACCTTACTCATCGCTTGAAAAATACTGACATCAACATTATGTTTTGTTTTAAGAAAATACATGTACAGCTGTAAAATTGCCAAACCGAACAACATCCCCCACATAGGCGGCAAATGAAGCACTTGTTTTCCGGCAACCGCAAGGGCAATCGTCAAGGCACCGAATGCAATAATGACCTTTCCCCCTTTGAGGATTTCAATTTTTGCCGCCGCTTCAGGGTCTCCGTCTTTATTTGGGTCAATATCAGGAACATAACGAACCAACAATGCCGCGGTAATGAGCCAACCGATAAATGATGCAGGGAATAGATAAAGGAAATCCGTGAATGCCCCTTTCTCTGCCGCCCATACCATCAATGTCGTGATATCTCCAAACGGACTCCAAGCACCGCCCGCATTCGCCGCTACTACAACATTAATAGCACCGGGAACCAAAAATTCTTTTGTTTTATTGTCGATTGTCAACAATACCGTCGACAAAATCAATGCCGTCGTAAGATTATCGGCAACCGGAGAGATAAAAAAGGCCAAAGCTCCGGTAATCCAAAAAAGTTCGCGATAGCTGTACCCTTTTGCAATCAGTTTAGCACGTAAAGCCGTAAATACCCCACGCTCTATGAGCGCCTCGATATAGGTCATAGCCACAAATAAGAAAAAGAAAATTTCCGCGATTTCTAATATAAGATGATCCACCTCACGCTCAAACGGAGTTAAGTCTGCCCCGATACTGACGTAATACAAACCGATCAACACAAACATGAAAGTTCCGGTAAACAATGCCGGCTTGGCTTTATCAATATTGTATTTTTCTTCTGCCGCGATAAAATAGTATCCCACCACAAACATGGCGAGGAGTAGCCATCCAAATGGAGTGCCTACAAAATTAATCGCCGCTTGTTCTGCGACTGCTGTTGTCATTTTTTGATTCCTTGTGTTATAAAATGGACACCGATCGATTCGGAGCGTTTTTGGGCTGATACAATAATACTGCGTGCCGTAAGCAAACGTAAGCGTAATAATCTTCCGACATCACCCAAGAGCATTTGCGCAATTGCCTCATACGCTTTTTGCAAACCTTCGGGAGTACGGACAATTGAAACATTGTCCCACATGATACGGCGAAGTTGATCCTTTTTCTCTTTATCCCCTTCTAACTCCAACGGCTCATTACTGATCTTAAAATTTTCGCTGCACCCATGTTCCGAATGATCCAAGATAGATTCAGCTACTTTTTTGGAAAAAACCAACCCTTCCAACAATGAATTACTAGCTAATCGATTTGCTCCGTGCACACCTGTTGAGGCCGATTCTCCGGCAGCATAAAGTCCTTTTACATGGGGAATGGATCCATTAACATCCGTTTTGATCCCTCCCACGGCATAGTGAAATGCTGGGGAGATAGGAACCCGTTCTTTAGGAAGATGAAATCCCAAATCATTGAGTGATTTGTAAATATTCGGAAAACGTTCTTTAAAATACTCACTCTCAAAGTCTTCACATGAGAGATAAACCTGTTTTCCGCTGCGCTGTTTATAATCGAAAATAGCTCGACTGACAATGTCGCGCGGAGCCAATTCACCGCGTGGATCGTATTCGAACAAAAAGCGATATCCGTTTTCATCAACAACATGAGCTCCTTCGCCTCTGAGTGCTTCGGAGAGGAGTTGTTTGCGCGCCCAATTGTTGGCAACAAAAACCGTTGGGTGAAACTGCATCATCTCCATCGATTCGAGCTCAATCCCTTTTTCAATACAAATCCCGTGAATCTCTCCACTGATCGTTGACGCATTCGTATGATATTCATAGAGTGATCCTACTCCGCCGCTGGCAATGACCACATTATCCGCCAATATGATCTTCCGCTTTCCCCGTGTAACTGTTTCTACTCCGCAACATCTGCCCTCTTCGATTAAGAGATCAACCACCGTCGTATCACTCAGCATCGGATGCGGATTTTGATTCAATAAAAAGAAATGCAAATGCCTTCCAGTCGCATCGCCTCCGGCATGAAGGATACGACTTCGCGAGTGAGCCGCTTCTTTGGTATAGAGTAAATTTCCCTCTTCATCCGTATCAAAAACAAATCCGCGATGAATCAAATCACTGATTACCCCCTGCGAACTTTCACTCATCAGCTGAACCGCATCGGTATTACACATCCCGGCACCCGCGTCAAGGGTATCTTCGACATGAGAAGCAATGTCTTCATCGTTATACGCGGTCGTCACACCGCCTTGTGCATAATAGGTATTGCACTCCCACGGGTTCGATTTATTAATGACTAAAACCTTCAGTTCTTTCGGTAAAGCGATCGCCGTATAAAGCCCGGCTACCCCTGAACCGATAATAACCACATCATAGCGCAACGGAAGAATCCTTGGCCACCGCCGGTTTTTCATAATAAGGAGGAGCTTTATAGCCGCATCCGTTTAAAAATAATATTATGGCGACAATGACGCTAAATGCAGATATTTTTGACATTGTTCCCCCTTTTTCTTTAATGACGGATGTTATAATAGCTTCAATAAATTATTCATTAAGAGTTCACCGATGATAAACCAAATTCGCAGTCTCCCTCATCAAGCGGGGATCTATCAGTATTTGGATGAAAAAGGGAGAATTCTCTATATAGGCAAAGCCAAAAACCTCTCCAAACGGGTTAAGAGCTATTTTTTACTCACCCCTTCCCTTTCTCCGAAAACATCTCTTTCACTGCGTATACAAAAAATGCTTTCCGAGACCGTGTCCCTCCACTACATCATCGTGGAAAATGAGCATGATGCCCTCATTTTAGAAAACTCTCTTATCAAACAGCTCAAACCTAAATACAATATTCTTCTGCGTGATGATAAAACCTACCCTTATTTGTACGTTGATCTTGAAGAACCCTACCCCCGTTTCGAACTCACACGCAAAATTATAAAAGGGAAAAAAGTCCGCTATTTCGGCCCTTTTTCAGTGGGTGCGCGAGATATTCTCGATTCACTGTATGAGCTTTTAAAATTGGTCCAAAAAAAGAGCTGTCTAAAGGGAAAAAAAGGGTGTCTTTTTTATCAGATGGAGCAGTGCCTTGCCCCCTGTGAGTTTCCTATTTCAAGGGAAGAATACCTTCCGATGGTCACACAAGGGATTGAATGGATTCAAAACAAACATCGACTTATCAAACAACTTGAAACAAAAATGGAGTTTTATTCTGAATCACTCCGTTTTGAAGAAGCACTGGTATTACGGGATCGAATTGAACGAATTTCCAAAAGTGAAATCGCATCCCAAATCGATATGGCGTCCACCGAAAACTATGACGTCTTTGCTATCGCACTCAGTGAGACACGCGGCTGTATTCTCCGGCTCTTTATCCGCGAGGGGAAAGTGACTTCCAGTGCGCATGACTTTATCCCCATTACCCCTTATTTTTCACGTGATGAAGCGTATGAGCGAACCTTAATAGGATTTTACGGAAATGAAAAACCCCCCATCATCGCCCCTATTTTAACCGCTCACCCTTTTGAATCCAGCGATTGGGTGCACGAGCACCTAAGCCAACTCTTCGGAAAAAAAGCACAACTTGAAATACCGCAGCGCGGAGGTAAAAAAGAACTTATTGATCTGGCATTAACCAATGCGCAGGAGCTGCTAAGAACACCTCAACCGACAAAAGAGATATTCTTGGCACAGCTCCAAGAGCTGTTTGCCCTCGATTCTCTTCCTCATCGCATCGAGGTCTTTGACAACTCCCATCATGGAGGCTCCGCGACGGTAGGGGCGATGATAGCCTATGACAATGGGCGTTTTGATAAAAAAGGGTATCGTACGTACCATCTCCAAAGCCGTGATGAATACGGCCAGATGTCAGAGATGCTACGCCGCCGCATAGAAGGGTTTGAATCGAATCCCCCTCCTGATTTATGGGTGCTTGATGGTGGATCAACCCTTCTCTCTTTAGCCGTTGATCTTCTAAATTCGCACGGAATTCATATGGATGTAATTGCCATCAGTAAAGAAAAAATTGACGCCAAGGCTCACCGAGCCAAAGGATCTGCACGCGATATTCTCCACACGACTGAAACGACTTTACGGCTTGAAAGTTCCGATAAACGACTTCAATTTGTCCAAATGCTGCGTGATGAAGCCCATAGAAGTGCTATCACTTTTCATAAAAAAACAAAACTTAAAATGGATCAATCTTCTAAATTACTCACTATTCACGGCATAAGTTCGGCGAAAATTCATAAGTTGATTGATTATTTCGGAACTTTCGAAGCCATCGCGCAAAGTGACTTTGAAACACTTCGTGATCTCATCGGTCTAAAAGATGCCCAAAGCATCCAAAATTACTACCGTGAACCCTTATCTAAGTAATATTTTATGGAGTTTATGCCATATTCCACAGATTATGTTTTCAACAGTTTTTTTCTCAAAGAGGTTACATGATAGTAAAACCTGCTCCTATTGATGAAGAGTACTTATTTGATGGACGCGCTATCGTTAGTGAAACGGATCTCAAAGGGATTATTACATTCGCCAACCGAAAATTTTGCGAAATTTCGGGCTATAGCATTGAAGAATTGATCGGTGAACCTCATCATCTTATACGTCATCCCGATATGCCGCGTGCGGCTTTCACTCAAATGTGGCAAACGATTCAAGCAGGAACCCTTTGGCACGGTTTAGTCAAAAATCTTCGTAAAGACGGACGTTACTACTGGGTTGATACCGAGGTAACGCCTACTTATGATGAAAATGGAAACGTTAAGGGGTATATGGCCGCTCGGAAACCGGCATCACGCAAAAACATCGAAGAGACATCTGCACAGTATCAAAAAATGCTTGAGCAAGAACAACAAGGAAAACCGAGTGCTATTTTATAACCACAAACAAAAGTTTATCGGCATTGATGAAGAGGGTTTAAAACTCTTAAATTTTGCCACGTTTGAAGAGCTCTTAAGTGTATGCAGTGATGTTGCCGATTTATTTGCAAAAGAACCCGGTTATATCCATAATTTCAAAAGTTTCGGTTGGATCGATTTTTTACTTCATGCCGATTCCGATGCACGCTCAGCGATTGTGCAAGGGAATAATCGGGTTTTTTCATGCACCCTTCAAGTTAAAAATCTCTTTTTAAGTGAGGAGCCTTCCCAAAACGGCTATATCGTCGATATGCTCCACATCCAATCCATCAACGGAGATGAAGTTCAACCACTTTCAATCACTCCAAAAGCTAAACTTGATTCAAAACTTTTAATGGTAGAAGCACCGATTTCTTATGAAAAACCATCCGAGATTTTAGCGGACGATTCCCGAAACCTCCAGAATGTTACCGAATACGATGCGTTGGAGAAAGAAGAAACACCTCTCGAAGACCCTTATGCAAAGTTCATACTACCACTGAATGACAAAGAGTTACAAGAGAACATTACTCTCGAACCGGAACCCGATGTCGAGCTCCCGAGTTTAGAAAGTATCCGCTTCAGCCCTTCCGAAAAAGAGTTTATCAAAAGCCATAAAATCAATGAATCGTACCGATTTGATCCGAGTATAGCAGCCCATGAGCTAGGATTACCCGTTGATCTGATTCAAGAGTTTATCGGTGACTTTATCCAACAATCCCATGATTTTAAAGAAGAACTTTTTGAAGCAGCCCTCAAAGGAGACATGAATAATCTTAAAATACTGTCTCATAAACTCAAAGGGGTAGCCGCAAATCTTCGCATCGAAGATGCTTTTGAAACACTTCGTATTATCAATACCTCAAATGATGCCGTCGAAATTGAGGCCAATCTAAAATATTTTTACACTATCATCGCAAAATTAGAGGGAAAAGAGTTTGCAGAAACTACTTTTTCCCAAGAACTTATCCCTCCTGCCCCTGAAGAGATTAGCTCTTTTGCAGATGATGAAATTTACGAATTTTCTTTAAAAGACAATGGAGTGTTTCAAACTGAAATGAGAGATGACGAATCACCTCCTGAGATATTTTTTGAAGAAGGAATTAATGAAGAGATTCAGCCAACCGATCCGACTCAGCTTCTCCATCTCGATAAGACTATGCTTGCCAAAGAACTTGGAATTGAAGATATTTTCTTGAGTGAATTGATTCTTGAATACAAACAAGACGCGCTGCGTTCCGGGAAAGAGATTGTCGCTTCAATCGCAGCATTTGATACCCATGCCTGGAAAGATACTGCTACAAAACTCAAAGGGATCAGTGACAATCTAAGACTAAGTCAGATCTCTGATGAATTGGCTATTTTGTCCCAAACCAACGATGCACAGGAGGCAAATAAAGCTTCTAAACGACTCAATAGCTTTCTCGAACAACTATAAGGGATCGTATGCAGTTAGGACTTAGAAATCGCCTTCGCCTCATTAGCCTCCTACCGATTCTGATACTTTTTATACTTGCCAGTTACTATGTTTTTAATGCCTATATCAGCTATAAAGCAGCGGGACAGCTTCAAGAACGGCTAGAAGGCAATAAACAACTCAATGATTTAATTAATAACCTCTCTCGTGAACGCGGAATGACGGTTATGTACATGGGAAATGATTCAGCGACCACCCTCAAATCACTTCACGCACAACGCGCTATTGTTGATCAAAAAACTGACGCTTATCAAAAGCACCTCTTAAAACTGGAACCTATCAATTCAATCGAAGCCGAAAATGCACTTGCATTGTCCAATCGCATCGCTCATATCCAGAAAAAAATTATTCAATCTCGACCGCTTGTCGATAACGGTAACGCTCAATTTGATAAAATTTTTACCGACCTCTATAGTAACGCTCAAGAGGAGTTGATTAACGAACTTACCGGACTGGCGATGCTCCATTTCGATGAAAAGATCAACACTCTCTCCTCAGCCTATTTATCGTTAGTTCGCGCTAACGAATACAGCAGTATTGAACGAGACTACATGACGTATATCCTCTCTCGCGCTACCCCCCTTGCTGAGGGAGAACTCAACCAATGGATCTCTTTAATTGCTAAAGCCGACGCCTTAAATCTTGAGAACATGAATAATAAGCCGATTCAAACTAAGCTTCAATCTTTCCTTCACAACGGAGAGAACACGGAACTTTTTCTCGATATCACAACGGAGAGAACGGCTATTTTACAAGCGAGTACAACCGGAGCTTTTACAACACAATCGGGTATTTGGTTTGCCATGATTTCAGAAAAGATTGAAGCCATCAACGAAGCAGAGAAAATATTAATTACTGCAATGGAAGAGCGTGCTTCCATAGTGAAAAACCAGGCGGTTCAAGTTCTTATCATTGCCATAACCGTCTGGATCGTAGGGGTATTGATAGCCATTTTGGGATACCTCTTCTTTGCGGAAATCACCACCAATATCAAAAATCTGGAATCGGTTTTAAAACGGGTTGCCGAAGATACCCACGACAACGAAGCTGAAATACTCAGTCATACCATTAATCTCAATACGACAGCAGGAACAGCACAAGCCTACGCCTTACTTGAACGGATCATCGAACAAACCCTTAATGATAAACACTATGCAATGGAAGCGTCTGAAGCCAAATCAATGTTTCTAGCGAATATGTCCCATGAAATCCGTACTCCGCTTAACGGTATTGTCGGATTTACCGAATTACTCAAAGATACGGAACTCCATGCCGAACAACGTGAATTTATTGATATCATTGAAAAAAGTTCCGAAAATCTTCTTGAGATCATTAATAATATTCTCGATCTTTCAAAAATTGAGAATAACAAACTCGATATTGAAGAAATTGTCTTTAACCCTATCGATGAATTTGAAAATGCCGTCGAAGTGTACGGAGTACGCGCATCTGAAAAACATATTGACCTTGCGTGCTACGTCGATCCGAGTTTGGAACATCCTCTCAAAGGGGACCCCACTAAAATCAAAGAGGTAATCATCAATCTCCTCAGTAATGCCGTTAAATTCACAAATAGCGGCGGGGCCATTAGTGTCGATATCCGCCGAGTAGAGTGTGAAACCCTCAACCGCACCAAAATACGTTTTCAGGTTAAAGACAACGGAATCGGTGTCACCAGTGAACAACGCTCCCGTATTTTTGAAGCATTTTCTCAAGCCGATACGTCGATTACACGTAAATACGGCGGTACCGGCTTAGGGCTAACTATTTCCAGCCGTTTTGTCGAACTGATGGGAAGTAAACTTGATCTTGAAAGTGAACCGGGCACCGGAACAACTTTCTTTTTTACCTTGGAATTTGAAGAACTTGATACCTTGAATGAATCTTTTAAAGGATCTTTCTCTAACCTCAATGTACTCCTATTAGAAAATCATTCAAAGAAAAAACTCCAAAATACCTACCTCAAAGAGTATCTTGATTATTTCGGAGTTACTTACACTCCGTTCTACGAGAGGAATGAGCTCAAAATATTGGAGAACCGCGTCAATTACGATTTGCTATTTGTTGATAACGACTATTCTAACGATGAGGATACGATCGCTTACGCTTCATCACAAGAGCAATTGGTACTTATAACCAAATCGTTTTACATGAAGAAGATCGATTCTATGGGAATTGATATTTTCAAAGTTTTATACGAACCGCTTAACAGTACAAAAATTAGGACTACCCTTGATGCCTATGATACGGAAGTTTTTAGTAATCGAAAAGTCAAAGCATCCCGTCACAAAAAATTTGATGAAAAAAACTCTCGCTTCGCGGCATCAGCACTCGTTGCAGAAGATAATGTTATAAACCAAAAACTTATTCGACGGACACTCGAAGATCTCGGATTGGAAATTACCCTTGCTTCAAACGGTCTAGAAGCCTTTGAAAAACGTAAAAATGGGAACTTCGATATTATTTTCATGGATATTCAGATGCCGGTACTTGACGGTATCGAAGCAACGCAAGAGATTTTAGATTTTGAAGAAGATTATGCCCATAATCACATTCCGATCATCGCTTTGACCGCCAATGCCTTAAAAGGAGATCGTGAACGTTTTATGGCGGCGGGGATGGATGAATATACAACAAAGCCTTTAGTTAGAAGTGAAATCATCTCCTTGCTCAATAACTTTTTATCTCATAAAATCATTAAAATCAATCCGATTCCAGAATTAACCGATATCTTGATCGCAAAACAAAATCCCCTTGAATTAAAACTCTTTACACGTATTCTCGATGATCTAGGATATACCTATAAAAGTGTAACTACCGCCGATGAGCTTCAAGAGGAACTCCGTGATCACCGCTACAAACTTGCACTGTTTGACAAAACCCTGAGTGCATTAAGTCTCAAGGATCTGTATGATATAATTCATACCCATAACCGCGCTACTTCTCTGGTAATGCTGATCGATCCAAGCGCTTCCGAAGAGGCTGAGGATACGATGTATGTTCATGAAATCATCAAAAATATCATCAACAAAGATTTATTACGCCTTGTTTTTGAAAAATTTATCTACGTAAATGAGGAAAGTCAAAATGGATGAGAAAAAATTAAAAGTTCTTGCGGTAGATGATGATTTGATCAACCTCAAGCTGCTCAAAACCATGTTGATGAAAACTCCCAACGTATCTCAAGTCGTTGAAGCCAAAAACGGTGCAGATGCAATCGGTCTCCTTAAAGCTCAAAACGATATCGACATTATTCTCTTAGATATCATCATGCCGGTCATGAGCGGGATCGAAATGCTCAAAGTTATCCGTGCCGATGAATCACTTCGCCAACTTCCGGTCATCGTACTCACAACTGACGAAACAAAAAAAGGGGAAGCGTTAGAGTGTGGAGCAAACGGATTTCTTATGAAGCCCGTTCGTGAAAAAGATGTCCTCGCTAAAATTTCCCAACTCGCCCTCTAATCGTTTTAAACCCCTTAAAGCTCCTGCCAAGAACGCTTGTGCACCCGAATCTCTTCTGTAGAGATATTATGATCCGTTACCGTCGCATCGATCAGTACCATAGTATTTTTTCCGGTATTACTGGCCAACGTTATACATCCTGCTCCTAGCGGAGATGCACCTTCAAAAGAGTAGGCTAAAGAGACATTAATATCGAACATTTGTGTTCCTTCTGCATCGTTTACGGTGATGTTGAGCTGATTGAGGCATGTTCCGGCAGACGTATTCACATCTTGCGCACGCATAAGGGCATACTCCGTCGCACTTTGTGCCAGCAACTCCACTTGTGCTCGTAGGTAACTATCGGAGATAGATTTACTTCCGATAGAAGCATTCGATAAAAGCAATGCACCTCCTGAGGCTACGATAACCACCACAAAAATAGCCATAATCATGGCAAAACCCTTGCGTTTAATAACGGACATGCACCATCCTTTCACGGCAAATTTGTCGATCACTCGCATTGGTATCACTTAAATCATCCGCCAACCCCTGCAAACAAATTTTTAGAGTATAAATATTACCGATATTCGAGTTCATTGTGGTATTCGTATTATCGTACAATATCGTAAAATGGGTCACTTTATCCGCTAACAAGCGAGCGGTCGCTCCACTATATTGGTCAGAATTCCATGGTTGAAATCCGCTATACAGGTTAAACTGCCCATCTCTTGCCCGAAATGCATATGCAGTACGCATTACATAAGCACGGTTTGCCACTCCACCGATACTGAGAGTTCCGCTAAGTGTCAGATTTGTGTCCGAATCAGCCGAAATTATCGTACGATAGACATCATTCGTATTACCCGTAATAGGATTGTTCCAACCAAATCGTCCGCACTCATCGCTTCCCTCACCCAACCCGTCACTGCGAAATATGGCCGAACCCGCCAACGGATTTGCTAAATTCAAAGCGGTAAAATTAGCATCCGCTGAAACAAGGGTATTTCCGATGCTAAGAACATCACTTGTCCATCCCGGACGCCATCTTACTCCATCCCAAAAACCTCTCAGCCCCTCACTATCTACACTCACCAGTGCAATCGTATAATCGCTGTCGCTATCGGTATCACTCGGTATACCGACACATTGTGTACCAAAAACCGTATCATTAGCATCCAATCGAATGATAGAAGCCGAGATCCCATTCTCGAAATATTTAGAAATCTGTTCTAATACTCTATCCGCCTGAGCCACCCGTTTGGTATACTCACCCGTTCGATAAATACCATCATAATATTGGCGCAGAGCCTCCAATACTACCCCTGCAATGATTCCCGTAATAACTATGACAAACAGCAGCTCGATCATACTGAAAGCTTTACGATGTATTGGAACTTTCATTCAGAAAACTTCCCGACATTGGATTTAAAAAATGTCAATGTCATATCGACATCAGGATTAGCCAGTTTATTAGTTCGAACAACAATACGTTTCAGATGAGTTTGCGTTCCATCAGCAGGATCGGCTGGATCAACATTTGTGGATGAGCCTAGCGTCCATGTTGCCGTTCCAATACCATTATTAAGATTAGTCAACGTCGCTCTCACATAACTGACATTGTACGCAATCGGGATCGTATAGATAGCTCCACCCGTAGCATTTATCTCCAAATTATAATTTCGATTATGGAGCTGTTCGATACCTCGACTAAGATTCAAATCCCCATTCACCGGAGCCGGTAACATTGCGGGAGCGGCATTGGAACATACCATGCGTGAGTCAGGATTCCGGCGATACCGTTCCTCACCATCCATACGATCACACTCCATATCTCCCGTTATACGTAAAGGTCTAAACTCAGGGGCCGTAGAGTTCTCATCCCACCTAGACTGAGAGACTTTAGTGATCTCCCCCATCATCCTCTTTAAAATATCTTCATCGATAATCATTACTTTAGAAACCTGTTCCGCCACGGAGAGCATGGAGGGGATTGTTAAAATACTTATGGCGATAATAACGATGGCAAAAATAAGCTCAATCATTGCCATAGCAGAACGCATTACCACCCCTCTCATCAACGTGTTGCCGGTGTATAATCGTATATAACACCGTTTCCTTTGGAGGTTTCTTTATTTTTCTTATCACCGCTAAGTGTTGAGTCTGTGGCACTCCCCCCTCTTCCTACCGCTGGGGCAACATTAATGTTAAAACAAGGGTGAGTTAAACAATCAACATTTGCGGCGGCAGGGTCCGCATACTCCAAAGCATTCACCCCATACCATAACCATGGTGCGGTATCAATATGTGCTTTTCGACTATAAGGGATATTGGCGATTCCGACACGATTAAAATTATACGTCTCAATCCCCTCTATCACCGTTCCTGCATTATTAATCGCAGTCGAACCGACATTGCTTTGCAATCGGGTCACATTAGCGTCTCCATCATTGAGATCATTATGCAGCCGATTGATAAACCATTGCGGTGTATTCCGACTTGCAGATAACGGGGTTACTCCGATAAGTGGTAGATTAAAGACTTCGTACCAGCCGTTTGCCGTAAAATCGATATCTCCGAATACCCGTATATCGCGCGGAATAAGCCGTCCGTATCCGTGAGTGACATTGAAATCCATATCTCGATCGCCGACCGCTTCATACGTATTACTCAAATCTGCTTGCATCGTACAATCCGCAGTTGTAACACATTGAACATTTAAGGCTGAAAAACTTGCTTCAAAAGGGCTAAGAGGCTGCGAAACATTACGGTCATAATTCAATCGGCTAACCGTCCACAATGATCCGGCAGTATCTTTCGTAAAGTTTCCATCCGATATAAAAGTCAACGGTACCGTCAATGCGGCAGTATTCAAATTCGTAGCGTTACTGTCATAGATCAAACTTCCCGAACTGTTGAAGTCCATAAAACGGAGTTGATACGCTACACCTTGCACATGCGTCAGATTATTATCACTCACCATAGATAGATTTAAATCGTCCGCATAGCAATCCGTTACAAAATTTGTAGTGACCACATCGTTATATCCCGAAGCACGAATAGCTCCGGTAGCCCTGAGTGACATATTCATCCCATCGTCTCGACTGATATCGGACATATAAATAAAACCGCTCCCTATTGTTGAATTGATCTCCTGCGGAGTGGTTCCGGTACCAAAAATAATCGTACTCATATCGAATTTGTACGGATGAAAGGTAAATTGATAATCTCGGTATTTCAATCCATTCTCAATATTATCGTGGGTACTGTTGATGGTGCACCCAACCAGATTGTTGATATTCGCTCCGCTTAGAGCAATAACATCTCCCTGAATCGGTACATCCGAACTATTTTGTATACATTCGACGGCTGAGAGAAAATGGCTTCCGACCTGATGCGTCTGCATTGCAGGATCCCAATCCACTGCCGTCCATGTAGTATCAATAATATTTAAACGGTATTCCCCCACTTGAGAAAGATTCCCTTCTGCCGAAACCGTACCGTTAATCAAATTAAAATTTTGAGGCTTGCTCTCGGTGTCATTGCATCCCGTTTTCGGAATACTCGGTTCCCAAACGAGACTTATATTGTAATCCGATCCCCCCTCCGAGAAATAACGCGTATACCCCTGTGTTGCATTGTTATCACTATGATTGGTTGCATTAATATCATAACGGTAATCGTATCCGCTTGCGACATTAACACGTCCCGTATTCGGAGTTACTACCCCCGTATATTCGGGTGCAAAAACTTGTGTTTGTGTAGAATTCGTCTGATTTACATCCTTTAGCACAACCGTATAGCTCTCAGGTCGGATAGCAAAGTTATCTCTGGAACAAAGTACTTGAGTTCGCGCTCCGTACAAACACTCCATGCATATAGCGACATCCTTGTAGGTACTGTTATTTCCGTTATTTGAACATGCTACCGCCGTATCATTGGTCATAGTATCATTACTTGGATTGGTCACAAATTGCCGACAATGGGGATAAACTTGATGAATATTAGCAAAATTACTGATTCGTATCCCCTGATTTGTGGTTTCAATCTGAATCAAAGAGTCATTTTGATCTGCTAACGTATTGAAAGTTACCCTAAAGGCGGCATTCGGTGTAGCGGTTTTGAAAAACTCGCTTGCAGAGGTTATCAAGGAAGGTTCTCCCGTAATAACGTCCGATACCATCCCATTCGTGATCGCATTTTGTATGGTTGACGCATTAAAATTAACCTGCGTAACATTATTCTCAAATCCTATCCACACCCTTGGGGTGACAGCACTTGATGGCTCTCGACAAGCGGCATCCACATCATGAAACTGGCTCGCATCAATCATCTCTACTGCGACAATCGTCGTAACCGCTTTAGGGGTATCCAGCGATGAGGGCTCAAACGAAGCAATCCGAAAATTTCCGGCTCGGCGAGCAACCTGTGTTGTAAGATCATAATATCGATTGATATTTTCTGAACTGTACAATCCGGCATCCACAACACTAAAAATACCCCATTCTGGGGTATAACTGAAGTTATCCGCGCTGCACATTTGCAGCCTATCCCCCCCGACGCGTGAGGAATACGGTAAGGTCAACGTCGTACCATCGGGCTGCGGTATCACCAAATCATATGAAAATGTACCGACGATAGGAATACTAATCTCCCCTGTTGAGTGCGGAACGAGGGTGTAATAGGTATAGACATACTCTTCCCCCTCCATATCCCCAAGCGGAATATTTTTAATAAATGCATCATCGACACTAAGCGGCCAAAGGGCATCTGTTTTATGAATCGGGGTAAAAGTACCCGGATAGGTAATCGAAACACTGTCACGTTCATAGATCGCTTGAGTTGTATTGATATCGGTAATATTCAACTTCACATTATTGGCCAATACATCCGAAGCTTCCTGATTACGAATATACAAACTCACATTGATATTCGATGTATTCGGTAAAGTTCCGGTGATATAAGGCATAGCGGTACCGTTATTCTCTTCCGTAAACGGGAGACCGTTTTGCTCATACCCATAGTCATAGCAAAACCGAGGAACATACAACTCGGTCGAAAAGGCGATCATCGATGGCCAATATCTGTCCTGCGTAGAGGTAAATGTAAACCTCATTTTTGCTTGTTTCGGGGTGAGATAATCACCGATAGAGAATGTCTGAATATCAATACCGTTGTTATTTGTAAGAAGCGGTGTTCTGCTGTCTCCTCCGTTTACGGTCGAATTAAACGTATTATTTGTAACTGCAGCCAGAGTAACGTCTGTGCCGGTAGTGTAATTGGTTGTTTTTAACACATCACCGCTAATATGTTTGTCCCCTTCAGCGGCAAAAACGGATATTTTCGCCTCGATATCGGTTTGATCGGGAGTATAAAACCCTGTTACATCGACATCGACATTTGGGTTAGTGGAATCAATCACCTTCCAACCGTCAAAAATACTGAAACTTCGGAACTTTTCATTCGGATCATCTGCATTGGTATAAGCAACGACTAATGTCCATGCTCCATACGATCCAAGATCATCAATTTTCCCCTCATAGACCGGAATATTGGCAACCGTATAGTTTCCTTCGTTCCATTTTCCCTCTCCGAAATATTCACTCACATCGGCGAAAGCAGAGTAGCTTGTATAGCCGGTATGTCCGGCATCTTGGAGATAGTCAAGTCGATCCGGGGTAACATCATTATAGATATTCGATCCCGCTTCTTGTCTAATCTTCACCGTCATACTCGTGTTAAAACTACCGTTTGCGACGATCGCCTGCCAATACAATCCTGCCCAAATAACTTTTGCCCCCGTAGGCAAGCTAAGTTCGGCGCTGGTCGAATTACTCAGCCCCGCTGTCGTAGTATCGACATGGTATCCGCACAAATAATAATAATTGTTTGCACTCGAGGCGTCGACGGTAAAAGGACCGTTAGTATAGGTGCTGCAAATGGTTGCGTTTTGTGTCGTGGGGGGAACCAACACCGAATTTCCGATTGTTCTCATATCCCCTAATGTATAGAGCTGTTTACGAAGAGAAAAATCTCGATAGCCGCTTGTAATAATATCGGTAACAGTGATAGTAACCGTCGCCGTATCTTCATAACCGTTCACGTCTTCAATCGTATAATTAAAAGTATCACTCCCCATATAATTTGCGTTTGGAGTATACGTAAGCGTGCCGTTTGCCGCAACGGTTGCTGTTCCGTGAGAGGGGTTTGTATGCGAAGTGACACTAAGGGTTGGTCCAATATCGTTCGAGAGTACATTTGCGGACAATACGGTATTTTTAACCATTGCAAAGGTGTCATTAATCGCATCTGACGTTATGAAGGTGATAACAATATTATCAATCCATGCACGTTCACTGTCACTGCTGGTATCCGGATTAAAACTTAAATCCAAAACTCCATCTGCACCTATCACCGTATTCAGAGTATATTGATAGCTCCCATCCGTTTGGTTAAAGACCGTTGTTACCCCGTTTGCTCTCACCTTCAGTGCATCATTCGTTTCCCAACCATCATCAATCACGACATCAAAACTGATGACTACATTTTTTGATGCATATGATCCTACATTAAAGTTATACGATTTGGAAGCCGTAGCATCTCTGGCTATTCGATAACGGTTGTTATCGCGAGTCCCCCCTGTCCAGCTTTCACTGTTGCTGTTAAAATCATCTCTCTCAAGCTCAAGTGCGTTTAATGAAGAGATAATGAATAAAAATACCAAAAATAATCGACGCATCATTATCCTTCTTGAGATTTTAGAGCACGCAAAAACAGGGCTCGGTAGAACTTATTCATAGACCCGATTCAGCTAAGTGCTTACTATCGACCATTGCCTCTTTTTCTAAAATATATTGACTTGAAGCGCTATTTATCGATTGTAATGCTATGTTGATTAAATCAGTATTAAAATGTGTTAATAATTATTTTTTACTTATCCGATTGTTTTGTCTAAAACACTTGACGTTTGTTTTTTGTGTGTTATAATCGAACTCTTCTCAATATTACTACAAGGTGGATAATTATGAATATCTCTCTCGTCGGACGCCACATCGAGCTCAGCGATGCCATTAAAGATCATCTGATGCACTCTATCGATACACTATCTAAATATCACCTCGACCTAATCAGCGTTAATGCCGTTGCAAGTTCAAACGAACGAAAAGGGGTTGCAATCGAGTTCACGATCAACGTTGCCGGAAAAAATACTATCGTTATTTCACAACGCAACGATGACCTCTATGCCGCTATTGATATCGCAATCGACCGTGCCCAAAAAGCACTTCGTCGTTTACATGATCGGCTTAGTGACCATAAAAACGAAGGGATGAATGAAGCCAAACAAGCTGCCGCTACAAAAGTAAATTTACATGAAGCGGGTGAAGCGATGGAAGATGAAATTGTTCCGACAGAACTTGTTTTATATAAACCCCAAGAGGTAGCCGAAGTATTGGAAAAACTTAAAGAAAGTACCAAAGTATTTGATGTATTTTACGATAATGATGGAAAAATGCGTGTCCTCTACAAACGCGCTGACGGGCGATTTGGATTATATTAGCCCACTTTGAGGTCAAGATAATGCTTGACCTCCCGCACTATCTCTTCATCTTCTCCTATATCTGCCCATCTAAATTTTTTACCGCTTTGGATACTCCCCTCTAACAAATCACCGCTTGAGCGGAATTTTAGGTCCAACGCCGCTATCTCAAACCCGCTAATACAAGCACTAAACGACTCCAAACGCTCATTCTTACCGCTTTTATTGGTGTAAAGATAGCAATACCCCTGCAATCCTGTACGGCTCACCCGACCGCGCAACTGATGGAGTGTCGAGAGACCCAACCGCTCCGCTCCGACAATAACAACGCTAGAGAGACGCGGGAGTGAAATCCCCACTTCAACAACCGTTGTAGCGAGGAGAATATCCCCCTTTTCGCGAAACGCCATTAATACGGCCTCTTTCTCTTTGTCTTTGCCGTGGGTAACGTAAACATTCTCAAAATTCTTTTCCCAATATCCCCGCGCTTCTTCAATACTTTGGTAATCGATACTTTCACTCTGTTCTACCAGCGGATAGACAATAAGGACTTGATGGTTTTGTGAAATCTCAAAGCGGATACGATCTAAAAGGCGCGGAAAATCGCTTTTACCGATGATGCGAGTAATAATATTTTTCGTAAAAGGAGTTTGCACAATCAAACTCACATCGATATGCGCCGAATCGATCATCGCTTGTGTCCGAGGAATCGGAGTAGCGGAAAACTGCAAATAATGAGGTGATGTATCGTTCTCGGTGAGTTTCGTTAAGGAGTGTCGCTGTGCCGTGCCGAAACGATGCTGTTCATCCACCATTACCAATCCCGCTTCAGGTAGATCACGATAAAGCAGCGCGTGAGTACCGATAATAAAATCGTACTTCTCTAATGACCCTTTTTTTGTTGCATTAGTTACGAGTGCGATTCGTAAATTTGGGAGAAATTTTTGTGCCTCCTCATACAATTGTGCGGCAAGAATCGTCGTCGGAGCCATCAAGATGGAACGGTGCGGCTGCATGAGGACAGCGGAGGCTAAAATAACCATCGTTTTTCCTGAGCCGACATCCCCGACAATCATCCGCCGCGACCCATATTCGCTTCTGAGATCACTCTCAATCTCGCCAATCGCTTTTTTTTGATCCTCCGTCAGTTCAAACGGAAGAGTTTTCATCCACCCCCCTACATCACCTGAAGCACGGTAGGAAGTTTTATGATAACGCCGTTTGAGACGAAGACGACGTATATACTCAAAAAGTTCGCCAAACTTAAGGGCATGAAGCTGTTGATCACTCAGTATTTTAGGATGGATAGGAAAATGGATCGTATAGAGTTCACGCGCTATTTTTTCAGGCAAACCGTCATTTATGAGAGCATCAACGGTAATGTTTTTTTCAACCAAACGGCGCATTACATCAGCACGAAGAGGTGTTTTATAAATGGGAACCAGTGAACCGACCGCACTAATTTTCATCGGCTGAATAATCTGCCATTTCCCCATTTCCAGTTGTGCTTTTCCGCTAAAAAATGCTCTCTCTCCACGAGGGAATTGATGGAGCATATAAGGTTTGGGGTGAAAAATTATCCCCTCGATCACACACTCAAGGTTATGGGCAAAAAAAGTAATTTTGAGAGTTTTAGGGGTACGTACGACGTGCTCTACCGTCGCATCGATAACACAGGCGGAGTTATGGAGAAGTTCACTGCTTAGACGACGGTCTTCAAACGAGGCGGGAGCGATAAGGGAGAGAGCGGTAACACTCGTGATCCCTAAACGGTGAAATTTTTCACCGTCCTCACTTGGTAACGATAGCATAACTGAGGTTTGTAATTTCGGCGTGACGTTTGATAAAATCATTCACTTCATCCAACGTCAAGTTACGTATCATCTCCAACTCCTGCACACTTGAGCCGAGCGGTTTACCACTGTAATATTCGCTAAATGTACGTCCCAATCGTTGGGAGAGGGTTTCGACGCGAAGTGGCTCAGAACCGAGGAGGAATTTACGGGCTTGATCGAGTTCACTCTGCGTCACACCATCACGGACAAAGGTATCAATGACTTCAATCACCGTTTTTTTCGCTTCATCCTGCGATTCAAGCTTTGTCTGGAGATATCCGCTAAAATAGGTCGCTGTTTTAGCGACTGAAAGACGTGAATAGGCGGAGTAGGCAAGACCTCTTTTAACACGGATCTCTTCCATCAAACGGCTTCCGAAGCCACTAGAACCGAGGATAAACATCGCAACGCGGGCTTTGTAAAACTCAGGATCTCCTTCAGCCATTGAAAAAGGGGCACCGAAATAAAGATAGGCCTGCTCGGTCTGAGGACGTTTTAGAATCGACTCTTTAGGAGTTTGACGAGGATTATAATGACGCTCTTTCCCCACTTTCCCTGTTTCCAAAATCGATAAAAGCGTCTGTGCCTTAGCTTTGGCTTCGATCAGTGAAATATCGCCCCCCATAACGATAAGGGCATTAGAAAGAACTAAATGATCGTGTTTAAATTTTTCAATATCGCTGAGTTTACTGGCTTTGATACTTTCTACCGTTCCAATATTGGGAACAGACATTGGTGTTCCTTCAAAGAGTACCGCTTTAAGTTCATCTGAGGCTACCGTATCAAAATCAGCCTCTTTCCGAGCGATTTCACTAAGTGCCATCGTTTTCACTTTTTCGAGTGCTTTAAGGGTAAAATTCGGCTCGCGAAGCTGCTCATTTAACAAAGAGAGTCCGGTATCAAACTCCTCTTTTAGGCTTCCGAGTTCAATGACGAAAGTCTCATTCCCCGCATGTGCACTTAACTGTATTGCCCGTGCATCAAGGGCGTCGGCGAATCCGACAGCACCCTTCTTGAGGGAGCCTTCGTTCAACATCTTTGCACTCAAACGTGCCAAACCGAATGTTTTCCCCTCATCAATACTGCCACTGTGGGTAAAAACAACTTGCATCGAAACAATCGGAAGACGCTTATCCTCTTCAAATATAAAAGGAATTTTTACTCCGTGAACTTCAATAAAATCCAATGTGCTTGCCATAAGTGCTTGCCCTAATAATAAAATCGCTATAAAAAAACGTGTCACTCGAACTTTTCCAGTATCTCATACGCCGTATTGCGTATTGCCGGGGTCTCCCCAATGTCACGAATAAGACGAACCATCTCCTCTTTCGCCATCCGAAACCCTGCACCCGCACTACGGACGACATTCTCTTCCATCATCGTCGAACCCAAATCATTTGCCCCATAGAGCAATGCCATTTGACCGATGTAGGGTCCTTGGGTTACCCACGAACTTTGAATATTCGGAAAATTATCCAAGAAAAGACGAGATACCGCTAACAGCCGTAAATAGCGGTTAGAAGATTGTTTCTCAATCTCAGGATGTTCAATCATTAGCTGAGTATTTTGTCCCTGAAATGACCACATAATAAAGGCTCTAAAACCGCCTGTTTCATCCTGAAGATCACGAATCAGATTCCAGTGTTCGATAATCTCTTCATCGGTTTCTACCGTACCGTACATCATCGTTGCCGTTGACTTAATCCCAAGTTTATGGGCTTGACGGTGAACATCCACCCACTCTAACGAATCCATTTTTTTCGGAGCGATAATATCGCGTACACGGTCACTCAAAATCTCAGCCCCTGCACCCGGAATCGATGCTAGCCCTTTGGCATGAAGCCGTGATAAACACTCTTGGATCGAGATGTGAGAAACTTTGGCAATAAAATCGAGCTCAATCGAAGAGAACCCGTGAATCGTTACCGTAGGGTATTTCGTGTGGATATGTTCTACCAAATCCTCATACCACTCGATTTTGAGTTTCGGGTGGACTCCCCCTTGAAACAAAATCTGAGTTCCGCCAATTTCGAGAAGTTCGTCGATCTTTTGATCAATCTCCTCGAATGTGAGAACATAGGCATCTTCGTCTTTGCCGTGACGATAAAATGCACAAAACTTGCAATCAACCCAACAGACGTTGGTGTAGTTAATATTACGATCGACTACAAAAGTCGTCACTCCATCCGGATGAAGTTCCTTTTTACGAGCCGTTGCCATTTTCCCCAGTTCTTTGAGGTCAGCATGGCGGATCAGTTCGAGGGCTTGTTCTTTAGTAAGACGCATGATGGATTATTTATCTTTTGAAATTGCGTCGAGAACGCCATTAATAAACTTCGGTGATTGTTCACTCCCGAAAGCCTTCATCACTTCGATTGCTTCGTTAATAATCACCGCAGAATCAAGTTCTCCGTACATAATTTCATACGCACCCAAACGGAGTGTCGCCCGTTCGATCGAACCGAGACGATCAAAATCCCAATCTTTGAGATGTTTTTCAATCGCTTCATCGACTTGTGCCAAATGTTCCGTCACCCCTTTGAACAGATCAAGGGCAAAATCGCGCTGTTTATTACGAATTTTTTTCTCTTCGAGAATCTCATCACTAAAATCAGAGATAGTCTGGTTTCCCAAATCATACGCGTATAAAAGACTTACTACTGCCATGCGAGCTTGATGTCGTGTTGCCATTATGCACCTATTTCCGCATACAAATCTAACATCTCGATAACAACCGTCATCGCTTCAAACCCTTTGTTCCCTGCTTTGGTTCCGGCACGCTCGATCGCCTGCTCAATAGTGTCCGTGGTCAAAAGTCCGAATGAGACCGGTTTCTTATGTTTCAAACTCACCGTTGCAATCCCTTTGGTCGCTTCGGCAGAGACGTAGTCAAAATGAGGAGTTGAGCCGCGAATCACCGCACCCAATGCACAAACCGCATCAAATTTCCCGCTGCTTAAGAGTTGTTCAATGACCATCGGAAGTTCAAACGCGCCCGGAGCTAAAACGTGAGTCAGCTCATCGCTATTCCCGCCGTGACGTGCATAGGCATCTTTTGCCCCTTCAACTAGGCGATCAACAATAAAATGGTTCCAACGTGTACTGACGATTGCTACTCTTTTATCCGTACGAACACGAAGTTGTCCTTCAATAAGTTTCATTTTCAATTTCCTTTAACTGAGTCAATTTTAATAAGCGTTTCACTAAGCGCCTCGAGTTGTTCTAATTTTAGCATATTCGGTCCGTCGCTCAAAGCGCAGATAGGATCAAAATGGGTTTCAAAGAAAAATCCATCCACTCCAACCGCTGCTGCCGCGCGAGCAAGGTGAGGAACCATCGAGCTATCCCCTCCTGTTTTACCTGTACCATTACCCGGCATTTGTACCGAATGGGTCGCATCAAAAATTACGGGGGCATATTCACGCATAATGACGAGAGAGCGCATATCGACAACCAGGTTGCCGTATCCAAATGAGGAGCCCCGCTCACACAGCAAAACACCGTACTTACGAGAAGCTTCGTAGCTGACTTCATCGCATCCACGGGTTTTAAGCACTTTAGCCACTGAAAAACGCATATCTGAGGGGGTCATAAACTGCCCTTTTTTGATATTAACGATTTTATCCGTTTTGGCTGCCGCAACCAGTAAATCGGTCTGTCGGCATAAAAAAGCAGGAATTTGGAGCATATCAACCACTTCCGCCGCAAGGGGAACTTGATAGCTCTCATGGACGTCAGTAACGATTTTATAACCGAAATCCTCTTTCACTTTTTGCAAAATACGAAGCCCCTCTTCAATCCCGGGACCTCGATAGCTCTCCAATGAGGTACGGTTGGCTTTGTCAAAACTCGATTTAAAATAAAAATCAAAGCGCGGGTCATTTTGGTAACGTTCAAGTGACTTAGCGATTTTAAAAATCGATGCTTCACTCTCGATGACGCACGGTCCGGCTAAAAGTATCATAGGATACTCCTCGATGTTAGTTGGTGTAATTGTACTCAGAAAAAATTAAAATCCCGTGTGACATCGGTGTTTAGTTTTAGAGAGTTTATCCATCCCTTTAATGCATTGGCGATGAAGGAGATATCGGTATCCTCGCATAATCACCCTTTTTACCCAATACCCTAAAAGACCACTGACTCGAAACACTCCAAAGAGAGATATTGCGGCATAGTTCCCTCCCAAAGCGACCATCATTCCCTCTATTCGTATCTTGGCACATCTCATCTCACGATTCTCAATAATTGCGAGAATATTTTGTGCCGCTAAAGTGCCACTTTGCTCCGCAGTCTGCGCCGTAGGGGGAAGTAAATCCCCTTCAACCCCCCGAAGTTCGGCAATATCACCTGCCGCAAATACCCCTTGAAACGTTGGTACACGAAGATACTCATCGACGATAAGCTGCGATTTTTGATTTTTTTCACTCTCAATCGTCGCTGTCAATGTCGAAGCGACAATCCCCCCCGTAAAAATCATAAAATCGAAACAAAGACTCTTCTCATTATTTAGAACCAACGTATGCTCTTCGACCAAGGTGATCCGTGAATGGTTGATGATTTTTACCCCCAACTCTATGAGCCGCTCCGTCGCTTTGTCGATCAGATAGCGCTCCATCCCCTCCAAAACATTTTCGTGGGGAATAATCAAAAAAATATGAATATCTTCGCACGTGAGGGTATTATCCTCATGAAACACACGGATATAATAGGCCATCTCCGCCGCTATTTCAACACCGCTCAATCCCCCGCCGCCGATAACGACGTTAAAAGGTTCACCGCACCATCCCCCCTCGCTCTCCATCCGCGCATAGAGACGTTGTTCAAACTGATGCTTAAACGAAAGGGCACTTGGAAGGGTTTTGACACCATGTGAGTGTTCACGTAACCCGGCGATGGTGCTGTGAAAAGCCGTGCGACTTCCGGTGCAAAGAAGGAGATAATCATACGGATGGCATGAGTTTTGCCCACTAGCGCATTTATTGTCAAAATCAATCTCTCGCACGGTATCTTTGATAAACGTCACATGCTCGCCGTAACTCAGAGATAAAGCAACCAAGTCGATCGTGACACGAGTCATCGAGCATTCATTGGCAATCAGTTCATACGCTTCGGTCTGGAGATAATGGTAGGGATGCTGATCGATCAAAATAATGTCGCATAAATTTGACGCGGCTAAAGTTTGGAGCGCTTTTACCCCTGCATATCCGCCACCGACAATGACAACACGTTTTCGTTGTTCCATAATACCCTCTTATTTGAAAATATTATAGCGTAATTGATGAAGCACAAACCACGGCACTGCTAAATGCCCACTGGAAGTTATATCCCCCTAACTCCCCCGTCACGTCCACCGTCTCACCGATAAAATAGAGCCCTTTTATTTTAGTACTTTCCATAGTCTTCGGGTCTAACTCACTACACGCTATCCCGCCACGACACGCTTCGGCTTTACTCAAACCAAACGTCCCTGAGGGTGCCATGGCGTAATGACGAATACTCGAAAGCTTGTCAAATTCCTGAGAACTCAAGCGATTGCAAGCCTTATCTTCTAACCCTACCGCCTCTATAAAAGCTTTCATAAACCGCTTGGGCAAAGGAATTGCCGTGGAGATAGCTTTTTTCTCATTTTTTAGAGTGTTTAGATCAAAATCGGGAGCGAAATCAATCACGATCTCCCCTTTGAACCAATAAAGCGATGCGGAGAGAACAACTAAACCGCTAATCCCTTTATGGGCAAAGAGCAAATCCTCATCCAACGTTTTCCCCACAACATGGATGCGGGCGGGAAAACTGATCCCGCTGAGCTCTTTCATCCAAAACTCTTTGGGTTGCAGTGTGAGTCCTACCAGTACAGGGGAAAACGGAACCGTTTTGATTCCATAGCTTTGGGCGATTTTCAAACCGATGTCGCTTGCACCGAGCTCTTTGTAACTCGCGCCCCCTGTCGCAACAACAACGTTTTTGGCACTAAATTTTCCTTTATCGGTGATGATCACAAAAGGGGATTGTCCCTCTACGGAAAGGATTTTATTCCCCATAAACATATCGCTTCCGCTAGCCTTTCCCATCAAAATAGAGATCACCTCATCGGAACTTTTCGGACAAAAGTAGTATCGCTCTTTACGGATTACGGGACGCAAACCACCATCTCGAAAATAATCCAAAAGTGCTTTTTGTCCAAATACCGATAACGCTTGTTTAAGAAGGTTTTCATCTCCGAGGAAATGGCTCTCATCGACCTCTACGTTGGTGAGGTTGCATTTGCCTCCGCCGGAAGCTTTGAGTTTCAGTGCGGGGCGGGTATTTCCCTCGATAATGGCAACGGATAGAGCACTGTTTTGGCGTATCTGCGCCGCGCACATCAGCCCGCTCGCCCCACCGCCGAGAATAATCACATCATAGTGTTTCATTTAACGCTTAATCAGTCGAAGCGCCAAGCCCAAACTCAACAACGAAATAGCGATAATATGGTGAGTGTCTAACGTACGGTATCCAAGTAAAAGGTGGATAATAACCAAAACGACACCAATGTAAAGAATCTTGTACCATGCTTTGACGTGCGGAGTGATGGAAAGCACCAGCAACGCACCCAACCCGACAGTTAAAAAGAGATGGGTAAAAAACAATTTTCCGATATGCCCAAGGGCAAATTGGTGCGACGCGATAAAGAAAAGCAGATGCAGTGCCGCATACCCGATCGCAAAACCCCCGAGCAGTTTTTTAAACTCCACCAGATCAAATCGGATGTAGGTACGCAGAGGCTGAACCCAAAAAGCGAGGATAAGGAGCCACAATGCACTTATTCCTGCAACACTCGAGAGAAAATAGAGCTTATTTTTCACTACAGGGAGAGAAGATGAAAAGGCATTTTCACCCCATACAACCAATTCATCAAACCACGCTATCCCTGATCCGTAAAGAAAAAATATACCCATAAACATCAACGGGACTAAAGCTAAAAGGACGATTATATATCTCATGTTGAAAGTGTATCAAATTCTCTCTTGGATATAATACGTTACTATTTTTTTCAAAGGGACAGAATGTCTAAAAAGCTTCATATCGTTTCACTCGGTTGTACCAAAAATCTCGTCGATACTGAGGTTATGCTCGGACGGCTCAAAGATTTTGAAATGACCGATGAAAGCGGTGAAGCAGACGTTATCATCGTCAATACCTGCGGGTTCATCGATGCGGCAAAACAAGAGTCACTCAACACGATTTTCAATCTCGACGCAGGACGTAAGAACGACTCCGTTCTCGTCATGGCAGGATGCCTCTCTGAGCGCTACAAAGAGGAGCTCTCTGGGGAGCTCAAAGAAGTCGATATTTTCACCGGTGTCGGTGATTATGATAAAATCGATGAGCTTCTTGCCGCGAAACAAAGCCGTTTTACCCCTGAGGTCTATCTGATTGACGGTGCAGAGCGGGTCGTGACGGGATCAACCTACCATGCCTATGTCAAACTCTCCGAGGGGTGCAATCAAGTGTGCAGTTTCTGCGCCATCCCCTCGTTTAAAGGAAAACTCCATTCGCGTGATCTAGAGAGTATCGCCCGCGAGGTCGAAGGGTTGGTGGCCAAAGGGTATTATGATTTCAGCTTTGTCTCCCAAGACTCCAGTTCGTATCTTCGGGATCAAAATACGCAAGACGGCCTTATTCACCTCATCAAACGGATCGAACTGATCGATGGGATAAAAAGTGCTCGCATACTCTATCTTTACCCTTCCACCACAACGTTGAAACTGATCAAAACCATCGGGGATTCGAAAGTGTTCCATAACTATTTCGATATGCCGATACAGCACATCAACGACGATATGCTTCGCATTATGAAAAGAGGATTCGGAAAAGCGAAAACCCTCGAGCTCCTCAATGCCATGAAAGCATTACCCTCTTCTTTTATCCGTACCAGCTTTATCGTCGGTCATCCTCAGGAGTCTGAGGCTATGTTCGAAGAGATGGCAGAGTTTGCCGCATCGTTCGGGTTTGATCGCCTCAACGTTTTCAGCTACTCCGACGAAGAGGGGACGAGTGCGTATATGATGGAGGAAAAAATCGCTCCCAAAGTGATTAATGCCCGTGCCAAAAAACTGGGGAAAATAGCTTCCAATGTTGAGGTCGAAAGTCTACAAAAACTCGTTGGTAAAGAAATTTCTCTCATCATAGACGGTGAGAGTGACGAGCACGAATTCCTCCTAAGCGCACGTGCCCTCAACTGGGCACCTGATGTGGACGGCGAAATCTACGTCAATGACCGCGAAATAGAAGGTGAGCTCAGTTTCGGTAAAATCTACCGTGCTCGTATCACTGAACTTGCACAAACACGCCCTTTGGCAACCGTAACGGGAAATGTCTGAACTCCTCCATCTTAATCTTCTAAAAGAGGGGAAAGCCCTCCTCGCCTTCTCCGGCGGGGTCGATTCGACTGCCCTCTTTCACCTTCTTCTCGACCACAATATCTCTTTTGATATTGCACATGTAAACTACCACACACGTGATACCAGTGACGCAGAAGAACAAAGTGCAGTTGCCCTCGCACAAAAATACAATTTGCAATACTATACCCATTCATGCCGATTAAAAGGGGCTAATTTCGAGTACCGCGCACGCGAAGAGCGTTATCGATTCTTTGATTATTTAATGAAAAAACACGGCTATACGTATCTCTTGACGGCGCATCAGCTGAATGATCGATTGGAATGGCTCATGATGCAAATATGCCGAGGTTCCGGACTACCTGAAATGTTGGGGATTAAATCAAAAGATTCCCGTGAAGATATTATGATTTTACGTCCGCTGTTGGAATGGGATCGAGATTCTATCGAGACGTATCTTCGTGAGCGTCTTATCCCTCATCATATTGATGAGAGCAATGCCGATGAACGCTATACCCGAAATTTTTTCCGTCATCGCTACAGTGCTCCGATGATGCGCGACTACCGAGATGCCATTCGTCGCAGTTTTCGCTACCTCGAAGAGGACAATGATTCCCTTATAGATGTGATGGAATTTATAACGGTAGAACAGCTCTCCTATGCCGCCAATCCACCTAATCTCCGCTCGCTTCTCTATGGGATTGATCGCTTTTTTAAAGCACAGGGTTATCTCCTAAGCCAACATGATAAAGAGGCACTGAAAAAAGGGGGAGACCATATCATGGGGCGTCATACTATAGTATCAATTGAACGTGATTATACGTTTATCGCTCCGTATGAACATAATGTTGTCATGGATAAAGGGTTTCGAGAGGAGTGCAGAGCGTTAAAAATAGCTTCAAAGCTTCGGGGATATCTCTATGGCTCCCCCGAAGCGATGAGTGTTATGCGTCGATTAAAAGGCGCTCCAATACCTCTTCAATTCGACTGACCCCAACAATCTCGATGGCTGATTTTACTTCATCGGGAATATCACTCAAATCACGGTCGTAGTTTTTCTGAGGAATAAGGGCAAGTTTCATCCCTGCTCGATGCGCCGCAATCAGCTTCTCTTTCAATCCGCCGATTGGTAGCACGTTTCCGGTCAGCGATACCTCACCCGTCATAGCGATATCAGCACGCACTTTTTTATTTGTAAGGATTGAGGCTATAACCGTAGACATCGCAATCCCCGCACTCGGGCCGTCTTTAGGGGTAGCTCCATCAGGAACATGGATATGCAGATCAAAGCGCTTATAGACTTCACTCGCATCCACGGGCAAGTCGCTTTCACGCTCAGCGGGAGAAAGAGGAATGATAGAGTGATCGACCGTTATTTTCCCCTCGTCAATCAGGGTCTTGACGACCGAGAGGGCGATACGCGCCGATTCTTTCATCACGTCTCCCAAACTTCCCGTGAGCTGCAGTACCCCTTTACCGTTGATTCGAATGGCCTCGATTTTGAGAACATCTCCACCCACTGCTGTCCATGCAAGCCCGTTAACAACACCGATGCGATCAATATGATCGGTACGGTCAATCTCAAAAATTGTTTTTTCCAAAAAGTCTTTGAGATTTTTCAAACTCACCGTCACTTTTTGAGTAGTCGGTTCTTCAAGAATCTTTTTCGCCGCTTTACGGACAATATCAGCAACACGTCGTCGAAGGTTACGAACCCCCGCTTCACGAGTATGTTTTTCTATCACTTCGGCGAGTGCCGTTTTAGAAATTGAAAGCTCGGCTGTTTTCAAACCGTGTTTTTTAAGCTCTTGAGGGATCAAATACTGTTTCGCGATCTGAAATTTCTCTTGCGGCGTATAACTGCTGACCGAAATAAATTCCATACGATCACGTAACGGTCCCGGGATCTGCCCTACATCGTTCGCCGTTGCGATAAAAATTGCTTTAGAGAGATCAAGATTAAAGTTAAGATAATAGTCTCTAAAATGGGTATTTTGTTCAGGATCGAGAATCTCTAATAACACTGCTGTCGGATCACCGCGATGCGATTTTGCCACTTTATCAATCTCATCGAGAACAATAACGGGATTCATCTTTTTCGCTTCGATCACACCCTGTACGATACGCCCCGGCATTGCACCGATATAGGTACGGCGATGTCCGCGCAGTTCGTTCACATCTTCCAATCCGCCCAGTGCAATCCGTACGAGCGGACGTTTTAAGGCGGTGGCAATAGAGTTAGCCAACGACGTTTTACCCACACCCGGAGGGCCCGCAAAACAGAGAATCGCGCCGCGTCCCTCTTTGTCGGCTATGCCGCGAAGCTCCAACAACTCTTTAACTGAGAAAAATTCCAAAATACGCTCTTTCGGTTTTTTGAGCGAAAAATGATCTTTATTGAGCTGGTTTTCAACATCATGAATATTGAGTGCTTTTTTGGATTCCTCCCCGTAAGGAATTTCAAGCACCCATTCGAGATACGTTTGAATCATCCCCGCATCGGCACTGTCAGGGTGCATCCGTGCAAAACGCTCCAGCTGTTTATTGATCTCTTTATAGGCGTCAGGATGCATTTTCTCTTTTTTAGCCTCGAGTTTTTTACGAAACTCCTCAATCTCTTCATCCCGATGAGTATCGGTTCCCAGCTCTTTTTGAATCTGCTTGAGCTGCTCTTTGAGAAAATACTCTTTGTTCACTTTCTCAATGCGGGAGTGAACTTTCGAGCGGATCTCTTTTTGGAGTTTATTCGCTTCGGTCTCTTCGATCAACTCATCGATAAGCATCAAAAAGCGCTTTTCAGGGTCACGTTCGATAAAGAGCTTATAGGCGTTCTCTTTTTTAATTTTAATCGAACTGCAGATTAAATCGACGATACGGTTATACTCATGGTTTTCTTCGATAGTACGAAGTAAATCAGGGGGAAAATAATTACTTACCTGCGAAAGAGCACGTACTTTTTCACGAAGCACTTCCAAAATGGCGTCCATTTTGAGTTCATTCACTGTGTGGGATGCTATCAAATCGACGTGGGCACGCAGTGGATTATCATGTACCATTTCCATAATATGTCCGCGTGCCAGCCCTTGAAAAAGGACTTTTATACGTCCATCAGGTAAAACCACTTTACGCATGATAGAGCCGATAACGCCGGCATCATAGATCGAATCGTTGTCACGCTCCCCCTCATGTTCAGGTTTAACCGGACAAACGATTACAAGAGAGTTATTCTCAATCGCTTCCGCTGCCGCAGCAATATTTTTTTCATCATTCAGAAAAAGAGGGGAAATCATAAACGGGTATAAAAAAAGCTCATCCTCCGCTATGACGGGTAAATTAGTCGGAAAAGAGCTGTAATTACTAAGTTGCATTGCAATAAATCCTATTTTTATTTACTTTCGTTATCGTCCATCGATATAACGTTTCGGGTTTGCGGAATGAGAAACTCATACCAGCTGCTGCTGCCGTCTCCCTCAAACATCTCTTTATACCATGCAATATCTGCGTGCACAACTTCTTTAGAATCAATCCACGTTACCGGAGCCATTGCACGATAGTAGCCGGCTCCTTTTGGTTTACCTAAACGCTCATACAATTGTGCAATTTGTTCATTTAAAACCCCGCGTGCCAGTTGCAATTGAGTTTCCATCGAATGAACCAACGGTAAATAGATTGAATAAGGGTAATTTACTTTAAACGTATCAACCCCTTTTAGCGTTTCATCAATCAACCCTTGATCACGTCCCGGATTAGGAAGTGCTAAAAATTTCGCTTTAATTTTTAAAAATTCTGCATATTCGCGTCCCTCAGGGGTAGCATAGCGGCGAATATACTCATCTAAAAAATGCTCCGCCAATAGATACTCTTCATGTGCCATATGGGCTTGTGCCATAATCATCGTCGCTTCTGATAAAAAAGGTGAACTGATATGTTCGCTTTGGAGTGAACTAAAATAGCTGTCCGCTTTTTCCAAATTTCCGTTAGAAACCGCACTTACCATCTTTTCATACCAATATTCCGCAGGTTTATTATACTCTTCGAGATCTTTACCGCATCCGCTAAGTAGAATGAGTGCCGTCATTGCGATGAACCATGTTCTAATCATTGATAAACCCTACGCTATTTTGAAATTATGAGCTATTTTACCGTAAAGAGATTAAACACCCCTGCAAAAGGTTGAAACTTTTTACTTTGATGTGTTAAAATCAGACCATCAATGATAGAAGAAGGTAGTTATGCAGTTTGATTTAAAACTTCCCCTGCTCGGTTTCGATGCAGTCTCGAAGATGGAGCTCCAAAAAATCGATGAAATTTTTTTACGTTTGGAAAGTATCGGAGAAGGGCCGTCTTTTACCCTCATTAATCCTTTTGCACTGCGCGAATACTCTTTTGATATCCCCTCTTCCCTACAAGCTTTGATGGGAATTACCCCTCAGAGCAATCTTCTAATCTATAATATTATGATTTTACAAACACCGATTGAAAAATCAACGGTTAATTTTGTCGCTCCCCTTATTTTCAACACCGATAATCAGACCATGGCACAAATCATCATTGACAACCGTGCCGATTTCGGAATAGCCGAACCGATTAAAAATTATCTTAAGGGCCCAGATGATGTCTAAATCGATCACTTTTATCGGTAACGGCAAAATGGCACTTGCCCTTGCAAAAGGGCTATACAAGACCCATACCATCGAAGTGATTGGTCGAACTCTTGCTTCCTTGGATCAGTTTGAGTTAGCATTAGGCACTTCAATCACCAAAACCCTCTATTCAGAGGCAACGATAAAAGATAGAAAAGTTATTCTCTGCGTCAAGCCTGCAAACCTGAACGAAGTTGCGCCTCTGCTGAAAGGAAAAGCTGACGTTCTATATTCCGTTCTAGCCGGAACCTCTTTGGAATCGCTTAAAGTAATCGATGCTCATCATTACTGCCGTGCTATGCCTAACCTTGCGGCAGAAGTAGGTGTTTCTATGACCTCTTTGGTCGGAGACACGACACTCAAAACTTTTGCGATGGAACTCTTCAGCACCATCGGAAGCGTCCTTTGGCTAAACAGTGAAAAGGAGCTTGATATTGCTACGGCATTAGCAGGAAGTGGACCGGCTTATTTAGCGCTTATTGCTGAAGCATTTTGTGATGGAGCCGTTCGTGAAGGGCTAAAACGTGATGATGCCATGGTTTTAATGCGAGGTCTTTTCGAAGGATTTGGAAAACTGATTCAAACAATCCACCCCGCTCTTTTAAAAGACAATGTGATGAGTCCCGGCGGAACAACTGCCGCAGGCTACGGAGCTCTGGAAAAAGGGAAAGTTCGTGAGGGGTGTATGGAAGCCATTCATGCCGCCTACACTCGTGCTAAAGAGATGAAATAATCTCCCTTAATGCTGTGAGACTTCCACTTCCTTAGCTTTTTGCGGCTCAAAAGGTGAGATCACTTCAGGTGCTTCTGGTACAACCTTTTCACTTTTCGGTACAGGTTTACTTTTCTCATTGCCTTTGTTTGGCATCTCTTTTTCCGATGGTTTATTATGTACTTTCATCGTAAAACTAGAGCGAATCTTATCACCGTCTCTCACAAAATGGATCGGGAAATTGACACCGATAACCCATTCGCTTTGATTAATATTTTCAAGAAAGTTATAAAAACTTTGCGGTGACGTTATTTTAGAGGTCGCATTAACTTCATACACCTTAAAAGTTCCATTACTATCAAACGTTGTCACTTCCGTCAAAAAAAGATCCGTAAACTCTTTTTTATAAAGACGTTCAAATCGATCAGGATTAAACATCGTATCAAAAGCACCTATGACATGACGATTTTGGGCTTTTAGATCTTGAAGACGATTATAGGTATTGTCATATCGATTTTGAGCAAGTTCTAATTGCTGAAACTCTTTTTTACTATCCAACCGAAGCGATCGATATTCTTTCCCTTTTGGGATTAAAAACAAAAATGAAAATGCGACCACTCCGATAAGTAAAAGAAGTGAGAGTATTACAACATAGAGTGTTTGACGATTCATTGGTTCTCTTCTTTACTCTCATCGTCTAAATAATTGGTAGATACGAACTGATACCATCCATTTTCGATCGGATAAAAGCTTGTGTAGGTACGATGAAAAATAGATCGTAGCGGAGCATGCAGCATGTATTCATAAGTATCTTTATTGGGTGTTGTTCCATAGAGAATCAGCGATTTTGATTCTAACTCAGCCCGAGAAAGGGTAATGTCTTCTGGAACAAGATCAAAAAGATTACGGATGCTCTCTTTCATCACCGTATTCTCTGTTGCCACCTGTTCTGCAATTTTTGCTTCTGTTTCTATCGTTTTTATTTGCTCTTCCATCTCAATAATGGAGTCTTGTAACGATTTCTCTTTTTGTGCCACATTCTGGCGTTCATGTACAAAATCATATGTTTTGTATCCTAGAAAGGTGTAGGTTCCCACAAGCATCGCAATGGTTACAATAAAAAAGAAAAGGACGAGACGCAATTCACCGCTGATTAACCTTTTAGGACGAGGGGTAATAAAACTGTGTTTCACATCCCCTCCTCTTCCGTCATTGCAAGTGCAATAACCTCTTCGGCCAAATCAATATGCCGAATCGATACATTTAAAAAAAGTTCCTCTTCAAGATACCGTTTCAACTCTTCACCGCTACCGTAAGCATCTGCAATGTAAACCGTCTCTACGAAACGATTTTGACACAATTCTCCTGCATAAAAGCGAACTAATGTACGCTGAATTAACTCAAATCGGTAATAATCACTATTAAATTGGTCCATCTCATGTTTTATATCACTGCCATGAGGAGAACTAATCCGTTTCTCTTCATAAGTGGGCTCATCTTCACTGAACTCCGCAATCTCTTCAAGGGTATCCAAATCTTCAATATCGCTCAAATCATCAAGTTCATCAAGAATATCCAGATCATCAAGGGACTCAATATCATCAAGACTAATCCCTTTTTCAGCTTCATCTTCTTCTTTGATTTCAATCGAAAAGCCGACACTATTGTTGTCCTCTTCGATGGATAACGTATTTTTCTCATTCATTGGGTAATGATGGGCATATTCAAGCTTTCCAAACTCAAATATTGCAATACTAAACGAATCTTTTTGTGCTAAAGCATAAAGGGCAAATCCCCCTTTAATTTTATCTGCAAAAAAATGTTCTATAACGGAAAAAGGGGAAAAAATAAAATCGAGCCCAATTTTTTTATACTCTTTTTCTAAACTATTAATCCCTCTCATCGAACTGTATAAGAGCCATTTTTCATTGCGGCAAATTGTTTTTGTACCGCTTAGATCTTCCATCATTTCAGCACCGTGGTGTGAACATCCGGATAATGCTCCTTGTTTCGGTTCAGGATTTAAAAGTGCTACGTAATGCAATGGAGATTCTTCAAAATACTTTCGGAGAAACAAAAAGAGATCTTCATACGAAGATCCCCCCTCAAAATGTCGGCTCTCTTTATAAAGAACTTTTTTTTGCTTTTTCGCAACGATACGGACATCGTACGATTCCCCATCATGGACAATAGCGATAAAAATTTTTCGGTATAACCGCGCTAGCACTTAGAGTCCTCATGAGTTTGGCATAATGGATGCGACTGAAGGTAATGATCCATTTTTAGAGCATTCCCCAGTTTCGTATAAATCTGTGTTGTAGCCATGCTTGCATGACCTAATAACTCGCTAACATCGGCAATTCTAGCCCCGTTGTTTAACAATTCTGTTGCATATGTATGACGCAATTGATGTGGGGTCACTTTGAGTCCAACCTTTGCGAATGCCTTAATAATGGTATATCTTAGACTATTTTCGCTTAATTTTTCACCTTTATACTCAAATACATACTCTCGTGAGGGATTGTTACGAAGGTAATTTTGTATCATCATACTGATAGACTCTAGCATCGGTATATCCCTCTCTTTTGAACCTTTTCCACAAATACGCGACCATCCGTTATCGATGTCTCTGATGCGCAAATGAGAGAGTTCCGAGATTCGAAGCCCCATTGTATAAAGCAGTGTGATTGCTAATGCGGCCAGAGGTTCAGCATATTGGAGCGCATGGTTAATTTGTTCATTCGTAATCGGCTTAGGTAGAGTCTTGGGGATTTTAATGCTTTCATCCCCGGACAAAACAACCTTCTTCCCTTCCGTACGTAGATATTTGACAAAACTTCGTATAGCACTAAGTTTAGCAGCAATCGTTTTGGCTTTTAAATGGGCTATTTTAAGGCGCAATGGCATTAAATTAATACTTAGTTCATCGGATATCGTATCAATTTCTGCCAAATGGAGCATTTCATCAATCGCATCATGATAACTTCGTATCGTCAAGGGAGAATAACCGGCAATTGCATCGAGATATTTTAAAAATGCTTCTTTTGCACTGAAAAGTTCATTCATATTTGAAACTCCCTAAAATGCATGCTCCATGAGCTTTGCTTTAATAAGCGCTTTTGCCGCTTCCATTTCCAATCCGTCAAGATCAATCGGCTCCGAAGTATAGAAATCAAGGGTTCCGAACGGTTTAGGTACCGTAAAGCGATCCCAACTTGGAAGTTGCCAATAGTGTGAAGGGACACAACTGTAGACAATGACTTTTGTTTTGCGCTTCTGAGCCATAATTACCACACCGTCACTCATCTCATGACGAGGTCCTTTGGGCCCATCGGGAGTAATACCGATATCATACCCTTCTGAAAGTGATTTAAGCCCTTGAATTAATACTTTTGCCCCTCCGCGTGTCGTTGAGCCGTGAATGGTTCCCAGTCTAAAATAACGCATAATTCGGGCAATAATTTGACCGTCAAAATGATCGGAAATCAGGACATTGGCTTTTGGAAACTTACGAAACTGATAGTATAAGTAAGGCTGCATCAATAAATCACCGTGCCAAAAAGCAAAAATAACCGGTTCGGAGGGGATAGTTTGAGGCAGATGAAATCGTTTTCTATTTGTGAAATAAATAAGGCGAATCAGAAAAGTTCCGATAGGGGGGATAAACCACAACGCAAGCTTGCGAAGAAGTTCTTTACGCAATGATCTCTCCATACTGGACATTACGCGAAACTTCTGTAATTTTTACTTGCGCAATTTTACCCAGCCACTCCTCGCTCCCTTTAACTTTAACCGAAAGGTTGTTATCGCTCCGGCCTGCAACATGTCCACTCTCACGCAGCTCTTCAAAATAAACTTCAACGACCTTACCTAAATTGACGGACTTCATCTCATCGAGTATTTCATCATGACGCGCTTGCAGCCTATTGAGTCGTTCTGAACCTACTTCTGAATCGACCTCTTCCATCTTTTCTGCCTCGGTCAACGGGCGTGGAGAATATTTAAAACTAAAAAGCTGCTCAAAACGAACCTGATTAAGTACATCCATCGTATCTTCAAAATCTTCATCGCTCTCACCTGGAAATGCCACGATAATATCGGTACTGATACTGACATCAGGAACCAATTCACGCAATTTGCGAGCGCGATTTAGAAACCACTCTTTCGTATATCCGCGCTTCATTGCTTTCAGAATCTCACTCGATCCGCTCTGAAGCGGCATGTGCATCGATTTACAGATTTTTGGATTACGGGCAAACTCTTCAATAAACTCATCATCCATGTGAAGCGGATGGGGAGAGGTAAAACGGATACGCTCTAAACCTTCCACAGCGCTGACACGGCGAAGAAGCTCCGTAAAATTCATTTTTTCATTCTCACCCGAAAAACGGCGTCCGTAGTTGTTGACGTTTTGACCGAGTAAAAAAACCTCTTTTGCTCCGTTTTCAACCGCTTTACGTGTTTCGGCAATAATCAGATCGGCAGGTATAGAGATCTCGTCTCCACGTGTTTTCGGGACAATACAAAAAGTACACTGTTTGTCACACCCGATAGAAATATTGATGTAGGCTTTATAAGGGCTACTGCGGAAATCTTTAAAGGCAAATTCCGATTCATCGTAGTCAATCTCGATCTCAACTGCACGATCGCGATGCAATACATCCGCGATTTTAGAAACATTACGGGCCCCGAGTACAAAATTAACATACGGGGCACGCTTGATAATCTCTTTTCCCAAATGAGATGCCGTACATCCGCATACACCGATTTTGGCATCCGCTTTTTTGAGCTTGTTAAAAACTCCAAGTTCGGAGAAGAGTTTATGTACCGGCTTTTCACGAACCGAGCAGGTATTGATCAAAATCAGATCAGCAGAACTTGCATCATCGGTCAGTTCATACCCTTCATGCGCATTCAGTTCTGCAATCATGTGCTCGGAATCACGCACGTTCATTGCGCATCCAAGTGTCTCGATAAAGAGTTTTTTAGGCATTAGAGGATATGAACCTCGTACATGTATTCATTTGCGGAAAGTCCATACTTTACTTCACGCATGTAAAAACTTTTTCCTTCCCCTTCAAAATGATCTTGCAATGCTAAAAGATCTTTGTGTGAATTTTCACGATCGAAATAAAGAATTGATGAATTGCTTTTCTCTACCATTTCAGTAATTTTTTTAAGATCGATTTTACGCGGTTTTGAGTCGTGTTCGCTACGTGCGAGTTTGAGTTCCATTGGATTTCCCTTTTTTATTAGTAGAGTTCTTGATATTAGGGGGATTATAGCGGTGATATGATAAATATCCTATTAAGAGAAATTTATGTATAATACTTATTCCTTCATAAAAAAAGCTTTCCCAACCAACCAATTTTTTATGAGTTACAATCATTAAGAGGATAGTCCTATGGAAAATATTTTAGACATTATTGATTCAATTGCCAATGAAAAAGGGCTTAGCCGTGAAAATGTTCAAGAGGCGATCAAAACCTCTTTTATCCAAACTGCCAAACGAATTATCAATCCAACATTTGCTTTTGAAGCCGATATTGATGACCGTACCAAAGATGTAAAACTACGTCAGATCATTACTGTTGTTGCCGATGATGCACCTGAAATTGAAGGTGAAGAAGCAGGTGCGTATATGGGTATCACAAGTGCTTTAGAGATTGATGAAGAAGCAGAGATTGGCGATCAGCTCCAAATGGAACATGACATTGAAAGTTATGGTCGCAGTGCATTCGCTACCTTGCACCGAGAAATCGAATTTCATATCCAACGCCTTGTTGAAAATGAACTCTACGATAAATACAAAAGTAAAATTAATCAGATCGTCTCCGGTCGAGTTACCCGTGTCGATAATGATCAAAACACCACGATTGAGATAGATGAAATTCGTGCCATTCTCCCTATGAAAAGCCGTATCAAGGGTGAAAAATTCAAAGTCGGTGATGTCGTCAGTGCCATTGTTCGTCGCGTCCATGTCGATAAAGCCAACGGCATCTCAATGGAGCTTTCACGTACCGCCCCTAAATTTCTCGAAGAACTTTTAGCGTTAGAGGTTCCTGAGATCAAAGACGGTATCGTCGTCATCGAGAAATGTGCCCGTATCCCTGGTGAACGTGCGAAAATTGCCCTTTACACCAACCGCCCGCAAATCGATCCGATCGGTGCAACTGTCGGAGTACGTGGTGTCCGTATCAATGCCGTTAGCGAAGAGTTATGCGGTGAAAATATAGATTGTGTCGAGTACAGCTCGTCGCCAGAACTCTTTATCTCTCGAGCAATGTCTCCGGCAATTATTAGTGCCGTTGTGGTTTCCGAAGAGGGGGATGAGAAAAAAGCGGTTGTTACCTTACCGAGTGATCAAAAATCTAAAGCAATCGGTAAAAGTGGAATCAATATCCGTCTTGCTTCAATGTTGACAGGCTATACCATCGAACTCAACGAAGTAGGTGGAAGTGTTCAAATGGGCGAGAAAACCCAAGAAGAGAAAAAAGAGGGGCTCAGTTCACTCGAAGCATTGTTTGGAAATTAACGTTTCACGAATGGATTAAGCTTCAACAACACCGCATCGGCAATTTGATTGCCGATTAGCGTCAAAAATGCACTCATCATTAAAATCCCCATAATCACCGGATAGTCTCGACTCATTGCGCTTAAATAAAACAGTTGCCCCATCCCTTCAATCCCAAAAATCGATTCGAGTATCACAGACCCCCCAATTAATCCAGGAAGTGAAAGTCCAAGCATTGTCACGATAGGAGGAAGAAGATTAGGAAGAATATAGTGACGAATTATTTTCCCCTCCTCTATTCCACGAGCACGAGCAAAATAAATATAATCGCTTTTAAGAATTTCAAGGGTGAGTGAGCGGATATAAAGAACCAAGCTCCCGACTCCGACAAATACCATTACCATAATCGGTAATGTCAAATGCCATCCCATATCAAGATAGTATCCAAACCCCTCCGGCGGCTCCAGCGAATGTATCCCTGCGATCGGAAACCACCCCAGCGTAACGCTAAGAATCATCATCAGCACTAGCGCAAGATAATACGAAGGCATTGCAAAACTGAGCAGTGCAAACTGACTCAAAAAAGTATCCACTTTTTTTCCATGAGAAAGTGCCGCTTTGATCCCCATCCAAAGAGATAATATAAAGGTTAGTGCCATTGCAATCATATTCATCCATAGTGTCACAGGCAAACGATCGGTTACTACTTCAGAAACCTGTATACCACTCACAAATGAGATACCGAAATTAAGGGTAAAAAGATTGCCTACCCAATCAATGTATTGAAAGAATAAAGGCTTATCAAGTCCATATATAGCACGTAGCTGCATAATCGCTTCAGGTGTCATGTTTGGGTTGAGTTCACCCCCCATAAAACTGTTCGGCGCCATATGAATCGCTCCAAATGAGAGAACAGAGATCAAAAACAGCATCAACAATGTATAAAGTAATGATTTTAGAAAATATTTCATATAAATGATTATAGCGAAAGAGGAGAAAAGTGTAGTTCATCCCCTAAAGGGGACGAGAAGTAAAAACTCTTAGAAGTTAAGAGTCAAGTATGCTTGGATTGAATCGTAGCGAGAGCCACTTCCAGCTGTTCCAGCTGCATTTAGATTCTGATCTTCAGCATCTGTAGAAATGTATGCTAGAGTTGCATCTAATGGCCCAAATGATTTAGAAGCGGTCAAGGTAACTTCTGTCATATCAATTCCATTTGCGCGACCTGCATCTAATCCATTCAAGACACCAACAACGGCATTATTTTTGTTATCAATTTCAACGTCTGTATAATATGCACCGAATTTTGCAAATCCTGCATCATACTCAGCTGTAATGTTCCATGATGTTGCACCCGGAGCACCTACATATCCGTAGTTCCACCATGCTTCAGTGTATAATTTAGATTGTGCTGTTACAAGATTGTTTGTTGCAGTATTTGCAATGTTTAATACACCATCTTCATCTACATCAGAGAATGCAGCTGAAACTTTCAAATTTTGTACACCTTCATAAGCAAGTTTAACTGCATATGCAGAAGAATCTTTTGCTCCTCCAGCTCCATTAGCTATAGTAATATTATCAACCAATCCTTTAGGATCGATATTTGCATATTGTGCACCGATTTTTACACCTTTTACTAATTGGCAATCAATATCTGCTTGCAACCAGTATGCATCTGCAACCGCGCCAATATCATAATACCATGCTTGTGCAGTAAGAGGTTTAAATGAATTATTGATAGCTGCAACAGCATAAGCACCTTTTTCACCAAAAGTAGTCATTTTTGCACCTGCACCCATAAAACCATCTAGTCCTACGTCTGCTCTATTATCTTTTACATCTGCTACTTGTGTTGTACTAGCTAAAGGGGCTAAGTGATTAACACCGTTCCCTTTTCCAACCCATGCACCGATCAAGGTTGTATCTGGGATATCTTGGTTAATAAGAACCGCTGCATCAAAAGTATTTACTGCCACTGACCATTTCTCAGAAAAAGCAAGTGGAGTATCTAATTCCATACGACCGATTTTAGCCGTTGTTTTGCCCAATGTAGCTGCAATCCAAAGCTCACTGATCCAACCGGTATCATCCGTATCATTAGCTCCTACAGAACCATTACCGTCACTGTGTGCACCAGTCCATGTATTAGCTACCATGTTATTTTCAAGACCAAGTGTACTTACACCATTTGCAGTTACACCGAATGAAACACCTTTAAGCAAATCACCGGTTACACCAAGACGAAGTGCTGCATCAGCTGCACTTGTACTTTGATCAAACAAACTATTGTTTGCTGCAGTACCTGAATTAGTTGTGTTGTAAAAAAGTTTCGCGTCACCGTTCACTTTAATATTATCGATTGCAAATGCACTTGTTCCAAGCAACACTGCTGCTGCAAGACTCATTTTAACTAACTTCATTGATTCTCCTTAAGTTAAGCTTTACCTTATGTTTTTGTTTCGTCGAAGTTAATTGTAACGCTGCAATTCTTAAACATAGCTGTGATTTTGAAATTTCATTTACTTACTGTTTACCCAAATAAATCCCCTATTTCATGGAAGATGACATTTTTGTAAGATTTTTCAAATGAATAATCATCATAAATATGAGCCACTTTTATGGTATAGTATAAGTTAGTATCAAATTATCAAATAACTCAAAGGATTGAAGAATGAATATTTCCTATGCTATCACCGCAGTTGCAGCCGTGCTATTAATAAACGGTTGTGCAAATCGTGAAGGGATGGCTCCTTCACAAAATAAATCGCTACAAACCATTTCACCAACTGCTACTTTAGGCTCTGAGGGTGGGGTAATGCAGCGTTCGCTTGACGCATGGTTAAAAGAGGAGTGGACACCGATGACGAAAACTGTCCCCGTCGAAACCAAAACAACTGCACCTGATGGTACCGTTGTAACCACCACAACTATGGTAGAAGTCCCTGAGCCTGAAGATAATGAGCCGTTTACATTGCAAAAATATGCGGATAAATGGAAAGTTTATCATGAAAATAAAGCAAAAATGAATGAAGGAAAACCTAAAGAGCCTTCTCATATTGAAATGATGGGTACTCTTCCGGTTGTAGGAAAGTAACGTTTTGTAACATAGTTATTCCGCCTTTGCGGAATAACTATAATTATTTTCTCTCATCCCAGACAAAAACACTTTTGCCTTCGCTGTTTTTATCAACTGCCGCCATACCCATAATGTTATAACCCGCATCGACATAGTGCACTTCACCGCTTACACCGCTTGAAAGATCACTTAAGAGATACATTGCAGAATTTCCGACTTCTTCGATTGTCACATTTTTACGAAGCGGCGCATTAGCTTCGTTCCAATTAAGAATTTGTTTGAAATCACCGATTCCGCTGGCCGCAAGGGTTTTAATCGGCCCGGCACTGATAGCATTAACCCGTTGGCCTTTAGATGCACCCAACTCTACAGCCATATAGCGTACTGTAGATTCAAGTGCCGCTTTTGCCACTCCCATAACATTGTAATTTGGAATATATTTTGGTCCACCTAAGTAACTGAGGGTAATAATCGATGCACCCGGAGCTAAAACGCTTTCAAGACGATTCGTCAAGTCGATAAGTGAATAAACCGAAATATCCATCGCGATTTGAAATGCATTTTTAGAGGTTTTCATAAATCCCTCCGTAAGAGCCTCTTTTGGCGCAAAGGCAACCGAATGAACGAGAAAATCGATTTCTCCAAAATCAGCACGCACTTTTTCGGCAATCGCACCCATATCAGACTCGTCAGAGACATCAAGCTTATACACGGGAGAGTTGTTAAAACTCTCAGCTATAGGTTCTACCCTTTTTTGCAAAGCCTCATTTAGATAGGTAAACGCCATTTGCGCCCCTTGTGCATGAAGTGCCTGCGCAATTCCGTATGCAATTGATTTATCGTTGGCTAATCCGACAATGAGACCTTTTTTACCTTGCATTAACATCGATTATTCCCCTTTTTCTGTGTTTAATTCTGCTGCTTGCGCAATCATATCGCAAAAATCGTTTGCACTTAACGAAGCTGAACCGACCAGGATGCCGTCCACATTCTCTAATGCCATAATTTCACCTGCGTTTTCTATCTTTACACTTCCCCCGTACAATAAGGGAGCATGGGTTTTAGTACGAAGTACTCCATGCAACTGTTCAATATCACTATTAGAAGGGGTTAATCCCGTGCCGATAGCCCATACCGGCTCATAAGCAAGAATCAAGTCCGAATAAGAGAGATCAATCCCCTCAAATTGTTTTTCAATATAAGCTATTAACGACTCGTTCCCCTCTTTACGTATCTCAAGAGGCTCACCTACACAATAAACAATTACAAAACCTTGCTGGGCAAAAAAACGAAACTTTTCCGCAATTTGCTCTTGTGTCTCACCAAGAACATGACGACGTTCAGAATGACCGATTAAAATCGTTTTAATACCAAACTCTTCAATTTGCTCCAACGCAACCTCTCCCGTAAAAGCACCATTCTGAACAGGATAACCATTTTGAACACCGATCAAGACATTACGAGGATCATGATCCAGTGCGGTAAAAGGAGGAAAAACAATAATCGTGTCTGTGATATCGTTTGCACTTACAAATGACTCTACTACCGCCATATAGGCACGTGTCTCTTCCCGCGTTTTGTTCGCTTTAAAGTTGGCACACAATATCATGAGTATCTCCTTTTATTTCATTAACGGTTTAACACCCGGAAGTATTTTACCTTCTAATAATTCTAATGACGCACCACCACCGGTTGAGATAAAGCTCATCTCTTCATCTAAACCGATACGTTGTACCAGATCCGCGGTATCACCACCTCCAACGACTGTTGTTGCATAGGAATCCGCTACGAAATGGGCAATCTTATTCGATCCGCGTGAAAAGCGGTCCATTTCATACACGCCCATCGGGCCGTTCCATAGAATCGTTTGAACATCATTCAATACTTGTCGGTACAATCGTACGGTAGCCGGTCCAATATCCAATCCCATCCATCCTGTCGGAATCTCTTGGACACTGCAAAGACGACTCATTGCGTCCGGTGCAAATTTCTCGGCTGCAACCACATCAACCGGAAGATAAAATTTTACACCGAGGCGTTTAGCTTCATTCATGATGTTCATCGCTTCATCCAACAAATCATCTTCAACCAAAGAGTTCCCTACATCATGCCCCAATGCTTTTAAAAAGGTGAATGCCATCCCTCCGCCAATTAATACTTTATCAACTTTTGGCAACAAATTGATCAATGCTTCAAGTTTGCCTGAAACTTTAGATCCGCCGACGATCGCGGCAAACGGTCTAACCGGACGATCCAAAAGGGTTCCAAAAAACTGAATCTCTTTTTGAAGTAAGAAACCCGCAGCTTTGTGTGCCGCATCAAAATGCTGTGTAATCCCTTCAACGGAAGCATGAGCACGATGGCTTACACCAAACGCATCATTAATATATATGTCTGCCATGCTGGCTAAAATGGAACTTAGCTCCGGATCGTTTTTGGTCTCCCCTTTTTCAAAACGGAGGTTCTCTAACAATAAGACCTCACCGCTTTGAAGTTTAGAAGAGAGCATTTTTGCACTTTCTCCTACAACATCCTCCGCCATTTTGACATCAAATTTAAGCAGTTGGTTCAATCGTCGAGCAATAGGGGCAAGGGTATACTGTTTATCAGGCTCCCCTTTAGGTCGCCCAAAATGAGAGGCTAAAATAATCGCACATCCTTGATCAAGACAATAATTAATCGTTGAGAGTGCCGAACGGATACGTCGATCGTCGGTAATATTGCCATAATCATCCATGGGGACATTAAAATCACATCGGATAAATACTTTTTTACCGTAGATGTCACACTCTTTGATATTTAATAATTCCATTTTTTCCTCTTACTGTAAGATTGATAAATTTATTTTTTACTGATAAATAACGCCATTTCGATAAGACGATTGGAATAGCCCCATTCATTATCGTACCACGCCATGATTTTTATCATATTCCCATCAATAACCTGTATGAGGTCATCTGCCACTGTGGCACTAAATGGTGAACCGACAAAATCTTGTGAAACACGATAGCGTTCATCAACTTCCAAAATTCCAACCATCTGTTTTTGGGCATACTCTTTAAAAAGTGTGCTAATTTCTTCTTTAGAGGTACGACGTTTAACCACAACATTCAAATCAACCATAGATACATCAGGAGTAGGAACACGAACACTCTGTCCATGCAATTTCCCTTCCAATGAAGGCAATACAATACTGATTGCTTTCGCGGCACCCGTCGTCGTAGGGATCATATTTAATGCAGCTGCCCGAGAACGACGTTTGTCACTGCCATGTGCCGTATCAATAATCGCCTGTCCGTTTGTATAGGCATGAATCGTTGTCATAAGCCCTTTTTCGATCTCAAAAGCTTCGTCAATTATTTTTGCAATCGGCCCCAAACAGTTTGTGGTACACGATGCATTTGAAATAATTGATTCCCCCTGATACAGATGTTCATTTACCCCCAACACGAATGTCGGAATAGCACTGTCTTGGGTCGGAGCGGAGAGGATAACCTTTTTCACCCCTTTTTTCAAATGATGACGCGTTGATGCCCCGGTTAAAAATAGACCGCTGCATTCAAATACGACATCTGCTTCAAATACACCAAAATCAAGATTTTCGGGATTCTTTTCACAAATGATCCGAACCTTATTGGTTCCTATTTGGAGATACTCTTTATCCACTATCGCAACATCTACCGCAAATGAGCCATGTACCGAATCATTTTGCAACAGATAAAGGAGCATATCGATCGAAGCCATGTCATTAATCGCAACAAGTTCTATGTCGGTGCGCATAGCAATGAGACGGGTAACACAGCGGCCAATGCGGCCAAATCCGTTAATTGCAATTTTCAGCGCCATCACCTAATCCTAAACACAATATAGAGGGTGATTTTACCAAAAATCGGTTATAATTTCGATTAAAAGAAGTTAAGGTTTATGAAGCTTGCACTCTATGGCGGAAGTTTCGATCCGCCGCATGCCGGACATGTTGCTGTTGTTACCGAAGCTTTGAGAGTTTTACCGATTGACAGGCTCATCATTGTCCCTGCATGGCGCAATCCGTTCAAACCTTCGATAACTGCTAGCGCAGCGGTACGCTACTGCTGGTTAGAAGAAATTTTCAGCCCCAATGAAAAAGTCGACATCAGTGATTTTGAAATTGCACAGGGGCGTAGCGTATATACGATTGAGACAGTCAAATATTACGCTCAGAAATGTGATAAGCTATACCTCATTATCGGGGCAGACAATCTCGAAAAGCTGCCAAGTTGGCACGCTTTTGACGAGCTAAATACGATGGTAAATTGGGTCGTCGCTACACGTGAAAAGATTCCAATCCCAGACAACATGATTCGGCTCACAACTTGTGTTTCGGTCAGTTCAACCGACTTTCGGTCTTCCTTTATCCCTTTAGGATTAGAACCCGATATCGAAAATAAAATCATTACATACTATAAGGAACATCTGTGAATCCAAGAATTGAAAAAATAAGTGCTATTCTCGATCAAAACAAAGCTGAAGCAATCGAAGTATTCGACCTTCAAGGAGGGGACTACTTCGCCGATTACGTTATCCTCGCATCATCCTTAGGAGAACGTCATACCATTGCGCTCCTTGACCATCTTAAAAAAGGTCTTAAACCGGATGAGCAGTTTTTATACGTCGATGAAAGCGGTGATTGGGTTGCTATCGATTTGGGAGATATTCTTGTTCATATTCTTACCCCGCAATACCGTGTTAAATACGATTTAGAAAGCTTTTTGGGTGAGATTGCTGCACGCAAAAATAAAGGATTATAGCCTAACGCTTCTATAGGATAATAGATGTTCTTAGTTAAAAAAATCATTTCTACTTTTCTTATGCCTATGCCTATTTTTCTTATCTTATTAGGAATAGGCCTCTATCTTTGGTATCGAGGATATCAACGGCTAGCCAAAAAAGTCTTCGGGTTTTCCCTCCTGTGGATCATTCTTTTATCCTATTCTCCATTTTCAGCTTTGTTGCTAAAACCTCTGGAAAGTGCTTATCCAAAATTTCATTTAAACGCTGCACACCCAAAGTATATCCATGTTTTGGGGAGCGGTCATACTTCCAATAACCGTCTTCCTCTCTCATCCGAATTAGGACTTGTATCACTGGTACGGGTAACCGAGGGGATCAGTATCTATAAAAGCTTTCCGCATATGAAATTGATTTTCAGCGGATACGGCGGTAATGATCCGGTAAGTAATGCCCGTAAAAATGGGCAGTTAGCTGTTGCACTAGGTGTTAATCCCCATGATATTATTCTGCTCGAAGAGCCTAAAGATACTCAAGAAGAAGCAATAGCCGCCAAAAAAATCGTAGGCTCTCAACCACTTATTTTAGTAACTTCAGCTTCGCATATGATGCGAGCCTCCTCTTATTTTCGGAAAAATGGGATTAAAGTTATTGAAGCTCCGACAGATTTTCAGGTAAAACAGGAGAGTGAATTATGGCAATTTCCATCATCATCGGGATTGGCATTATCTGAAGCTGCATTTCATGAATATTTAGGTCTTATTTGGGGGAAATTAAAAGGAAGTCTCTAAAAGTAGAAAGATGGTGCGCCCGAAGGAATTCGAATCCCTGACCGCCGGTACCGCAAACCGGTGCTCTATCCAGCTGAGCTACGGACGCATCTTTTTAAAGAGAACGAAATTATAGCCGATAAAGCTTATAACTATCTGAGCTGGTTAATTTTAAGGACGAATTCTACTTCAGCTTTCGATAAACGAAGCTCTTTGGCGATGGCATCGATTTCAGTCCCCTGATTGTATCTGCTAATCACTTTTTCATCATCCAACCCGCTAATAGAAGTAGGAAGAGAGAGGTTTCGAATACGTTCCTCTAGATAACGAAGCCGATTCTCAGTTTTCTCTTTATACCCGCTAAAACTCTCTTCGATATGAGTCAAAGATTCTAGAATCGGCACTGAGAGTTCATTAACTTCACGTCCCAATTCGTTTTGCAATGCATTTTGTTCACGAGGAACACTTTCTTGAAGCGATGTAATAATCTCAAGTTCTTGCTTTAAACGTTTATCCATTGAAAAAAGTTCACGGTGAAGATCATCAACCGCCTTAGCTATCGAACGGATTTGGGAAGAGACTTCCCCCTCTTTTGTAATAACATAGTAGATTAGACCCACAACCATTATGGCTAATGCAACAAGTGCTATCTCAACGGTATAATTCATTCATATCCCTTTAACTGACGGATAATTGCCCTCTCACGCGCCATCATATACATTCCCCATTCATTTACGTCCTTTTGATGCATTCGAACCATTTTTGCAACAGTAGGAGTTTCCGCTTCAAAATAAAATCCTACTTCCCGCAAAGGATGAATCGGCATTTCAAGCCGTCCGTAATAATATTCTCCGACAGTAAGTTTCGCTTCAAGAAGTTCAAAATGTTCATACCCAATCCGGCCTATCTTTGCATTGCATGATAGCCGTACTCGCTTAGGTGCCGTATTCAAAAGTGCTTGTTCCAAACGATCGATTTTTCGGTACAACTCTACTATAAGTTGAACAACCACCGCATCGCTTTCACCCGAATCCCCTTTTGCATTGCGAAGCCATTGTCCGATTGCGTCATTTTCACCTTCACTCAGTTGAATGTATTCTCGTCCGAATTCAACCGAATTAACACTTTCAAGATCGAACTCAATCTCCAACGGAGCTTCAATTAAACGTACGTCACTCATAGACTCACCTTATCTAAAATAATCAATCCGATAAACACAAAACCCAAATAACCGTTTACGGTAAAAAATGCGCGATCAATTTGAGTAAAATCACGACGGACCAAATAATGCTCATACGAGAGCATCAGTGCAGCAAAAATGACCGCAGCAATGGCAAATAGCCCTAACTCCGCCGCAAAAACGAACCCTCCCCAAAAACCTACCGTTAAAACATGAAACAACGCGGAGATTTTGAGAGTGATATTGCTTCCGAATCGTGAGGGGATAGAGTGCAAGCCGTTCGTTTTATCAAACTCCATATCTTGCAACGAGTAAAGAAGATCAAATCCCGCAACCCAAAACACCACACCGATACTGAGCAGCAATGACCATAAAGGGACGTTTCCTAAAACCGCTATTGCACCTGCCATCGGTGCAAGACCCAAAGATATCCCCAAAACAATATGCGCCATCGAACTAAACCGCTTAAAATACGAATAGCTGAGTAATACCATAAGGACAGGGAGACTCAGATAAAACGCCAAATCGTTGATAAAATAGGCAACCGCCATAAAGACTAACGCATTGACAACGGTAAAGATTGCAATAGAACCGCCATCAAGCCGTCCATCAACACTCGGTCGCCCTGCAGTGCGTGGGTTCTCTTTGTCATAGACACGATCGACATAGCGATTAAACCCCATCGCGGCATTACGGGCACTGATCGCGGCTAAAACCCCTAGAATAAGAAGTTTAAATCCAAACCATCCGTTGGAGGCAACAATCATCGCAATAAAGATAAAAGGGAGTGAAAAGACACTGTGCTGAAACATAACCAGCTCATTAAAGTCTTGTAATCTTTTCGCCAATCGCTTCACTATCGTCCCTTTTAAATCATAATCTTTTTATTTTATCGTAAATTCTCTTTGTCATCCCCCCATTCGAGTTTCACATACCCCTTTGGGGTATAATTGCATTTATGAAACAATTAGCCATTATCGGTTCCACTGCGTCTGGAAAAAGTGATTTAGCCTTTGCTCTTGCACAACACTACAATGCCCTTATCTTGTCGATTGATTCACTCAGTATCTACAAAGAGATCGATATTGCATCGGCGAAACCTTCTAGAGAGGAGCGCTCATCGGTCGAACACTTTGGAATCGATCGGCTACGTCCCGATGAAAATGCCAGTGTCATAACCTTTATCGATGAATACTCTCGTATTCACACCAAAGCATTAAACGATAACAAAAATATTATTATTGTTGGGGGAAGTAGTTTTTATCTCAAAAGTATGATTGAGGGGCTATCCAAAATACCTGATTATTCTCAAAATACCCTTCAAAATGCAAAACAAATGTTGAACGATCTTACCGAATGCCATCGCCTTTTAAGTGAGATCGATCCGCTCACGATGCAAAAAATTGCCCTGAGTGACCCCTATCGAATTGAAAAAATGCTCTTAATTTATTTGGAAACACAAATGGCCCCCTCTGAATGGTTTCGTGCTCATCCTCCCGTACCTATCTTATCTAACTGCCCCGTATTAAATCTTCAGGTCGAACGTGAACTTTTACGAAAACGAATTGCTCTACGGACACAAAAAATGGCTTCTAATGGTCTAATAGATGAAGTTGCAGCGCTTGAACAGCACTATGGAAGAATCCCTAACAGCATGAAAGCAATCGGCATTATTGAAGTTCTGGAATACTTAGACGCAAAGATCTCTAAAGATGAGATGATCGAACGTATCACTACGCATACCGCACAGCTTGCAAAACGGCAACAGACCTTTAATGCGCATCAATTTAACCTCGTATCAAGCGGTGGAGCTGATACGCTCTACGAGAGCGCTAAATCTATTTTAAAACAGGGCTAATGCATCATTTGCCAGTTTGCCCCACGCAGAGTTTTTGTCAGCTTTTATGCTTGCGTTAAATGCATCACGCGCTTCACGCTTGCGCCCTGCTTTTTGTTCAATTGCACCGATAAGATACTGCTGACGGGAACGTTTTTCATTGGTCATTTTCCGTGTATTTAAAGTTTTTAAAACTTTCAGCGCATCGGCATCTTTGCCTAGATTTTGATACGATTGAGCTAATGTAAATTCAATGTACGGACTTTGTGTATACGTTTTAGTCCGTACTTGCAATGTCATCACTTTGCGCGAATAAGTTTGTACCATCGCTTCATCTTTGCGTTTAAGCCCTAAGCTTACCATTTGAGTATACCGTTCGATATCTTTAAAATCATTCGGATAGGCATCTTCAATCAATTTGATTTGGCGAATCATCCCTTCACTATCACCAATGCGCTGAGCTGCATCAAACATGGTACGATAGATATCATTGAGCGGAGGATTTTTTTCAATCTCAAGAAGGGTAATTAACTCCTCTCCCCCTTTTATAGCCGCCTTATATTCTCCCAAACCAAATTGTGTTTTTACCATTCGAGAGAGCCAAACTTGCCGTTCTGACAATGATTTGGCTTTAAGATGTTTTTGGGCTATTTTTTTAGCCGTTGCATACTGCGTTGTTTTTAATGCACAATTAAAGAGTGCTTCATCCCATTCGCTCAAAAGTTTGATTTTGTACATCTTTTGCAAACTTAGCGCTTCGGTACATTTCCCCTCTTTCAAATACTCTTTTTCCAGTCCGATCGCACTTTTAGCAATCAAAGAATTGGTTTCCGGATATTCCGTAGAATCAAGTCGATAAAGTTCACTCTCAATATTTAAAATTTCTTTGTATTTTTTCTCTTTTAATAAAAGCTGCGCTTTTTTATAAAGCGCTTTTCGTCCCACACTGTCATCGCCGTAACGCTCAATCAAATCATTATATTTTTTAATCTCTTTAGTCGTATTTTTATCCCCGTCTTCAAAAAACAAACCGTCTTTCGCCCGTCGAATCTCTTCAACGTATTCTCCGAATTTATACGTATCTAGGTACTCGTTAAACCGTTTCAACGCTTCCGTACGTTTTTCCGATTTTGCCAACTGAAGACCGAGATTTCTCAACAACAACTGATGATTCTCCGATTTTTTTTCCATTTTATTCAATAAAGACTCTGTAATCCGAGCAGCTGTTTTAGGATCTTTTTTCTCTACAAACGCTTCAGCAAGAGCCATTGCATCATCATAGACTTCAGCAAAATAACTTGGATTGACTCCTGCTATTTTATCAATGTACTCTGCCGCTTTTTTGATATTTCCACCGACGAGCTCCATCTGTGCCAGTTTAAATGCCGCTTTTGAAGCGATGGCAATATCTGACGTCGATGTGAGTGCTTTTTGATAAAACATCATTGCTTTTTTTAAATCTCCGGATGTTTCCGATTGTTCAGCTTTATAGACCATCCCTAATGCGGCAAAAGGACTATCCATTTGTTCATCGAAAAGTCGATCAAAAAAGTAATCCGCATCCAATATTTGCCCGATCTTACTGTAAGCATTCGCCGTATACGTCAAGACTTCCGCGATACTTGGATCGGCAGAGTATTCTCGCAGAAATCGTTTTGATAAAGCAAGAAGCTTTTCAAATTCCCCAAGATGATGATAAGAACGAATTTGATAGAGCATAAGCTCATTCTTAAATACCGTATTCGGATACTCTTTTAAAGTGTTCTCGGCCCGATCCAATACTTTATTATAATCTTTGGCTGCATATGCTTTTTTCATCTCCATATAGTCAGTGACATCTTGTACCCGCCGTATTTTGATCGGATTCCCTTTAAGATCGAGTCCACCGACAAAGGGAGGGGTATTCTTATTCACTTTTATCGGAAAATTAACCGCCAAGGGGGAGGACTTAGAAAAATTGACTAATGGGAGTGTTTGATTATAGCCGATGATATTCCAATGAGTCGCTTTTTCCACATTGCTTTGATAGGTTTGTGACTCTTTTTTAAGATCAAAAACAACCGGCATTAATTTCATTTTTGATTTTGGAAGGATGGTTATGACATAACCTTGTGACGTCTTAGAAGACGTAATGGTTAATTGTCCGTTATCAATAGGAGAAAAGTTTTGTTTTGGAGCAATCGGAAAACGGCAATCGATACGTTTTGTATCCCCGAATTCATTATTTGTAGGCTGACATGCAAAGGGAGCAGTGTGACGAAGATGAAGAATACTGAATTTTTCTCCCTCTTCTTTACCGCTTTGGATGGATAGCTCCAACCCAAATAAAGGGACACAAAGGCATAGAGCAATCCAGTATCTCAATCCTTCCCCCTTATTTTTTCCTTTTAATAGCCGCTATTATACACGAATAGCGTAATAACTTCCAACAAAGGGTTGACGGCGAATACGGCAAAAATAGTTCCGACTGCTGCTATACCAATGATCGTTTTGAGTGAAAGAGAGGCATTCATAAAATAGAATTGCTCATACCCTACCATCGGTTCTTTCATAAACATAAAAACAATGAGTTTAAGATAATAGTACCCGGCGATGGCTGAGTTTAATGCCATAATAAGTGCCAAAACGGTATAGCCTGCACTAACGGCTGAGCCGATCATATACATTTTCCCCCAAAACAGACCAAACGGTGGAATTCCTGCGAGTGAGAGCATAAAGAGCGCCATCATCACCGCACCCATCGGCATTGTTTTCACCATACCGGAGAATTTCTCATACGGGTGATCCGAACTTTGTCCCGGCAAAAGGTTTTTTTGGCGGTTTACCCACAGCATAGTAAAGGCACCGAGGTTAGTGAAACTAAAAAGTGCCCAATATAAAAATAACCCCGTATTCGCTTGTGTTGTACCGATCAAAATAGCGGCCATTACAAAACCGGCATGGCTGATCGAACTGTACGCCAACATACGCTTAACGTCCGTTTGTACCAATGCCCAAATATTAGATGCCGTCATCGTAACGACTACACCGATATAAAGGATAACTTGGAGCCATACCACACCGCTGTGAACCAAAAATTCGAACAAACGCATCGCAACAACAAATGCTGCGATTTTTGGTACGATAGACATATATCCCGCTAATGCTGCAGATGAGCCCTCATACACGTCCGGTGTCCATGTGTGAAACGGAACCATTGAAAGTTTAAATCCGAATGCCGCAATCATAAATGCCATGGAAACGAGCACATAACCGATATTGCTGTAGTGATCTTCTGCCAATACGGTAGCAATTTGGTTGATCTCAACCGAACCGCTGATCGCATAGAGGATCATCGATCCGAAAGCATAGAAACCTGCCGCTAAAGCACCCATTGTGAAATACTTCACTGCCGCTTCAAATGATTTAGAGCGGTTATGCAATGCGATAAGCGTATAAAGTGCTAAAGAGGCCGTCTCAAGACCGACAAAGATCAAGATAAGGTTATCCGTTGCGACCATAAACTGGAAGCCGGCAATCATAAATAAAAAGAGTGCAAAATACTCAGGATAGTTATATTCATGAAAACGCTTTGATGTCAACGCCAAAGGGATAAACAGCATCGAACCGACGACAATGATGATTTGGGACAAAATTGCGATCCCGTCCATCAACATGACATCAAAGAAGCCTAAAACGGTTCCATTTTTAAGAAATACACCGGCGAAATCGACCAATGCACCCAAATCGAGCAGTAAAAAAAGAAGACTGATCATAACGTATAACGATTTATGCAGCCCTTCCTTCACCATATCGATCAATAAAATTGAGAGCGCTCCTACGATTGCAATAAGCATCGGAGCTAACGTCGCTAGATTAAGCGACGCGAGTGAAACATTAATCGGCTCCAACATTAGTGTGCCTCCTGCATGGAAATAATCCCGTTTTTACCCGATAAATCCGGTATACGTGCTTTTGCCTCCGGGCTTTGCGCTTTATCGTGCATCAGTTGAATGACCGATTCTACACTGTTGTTGATCGGCTCTAACACAGGTTTCGGATAGATCCCTAACCAAATCGCAACAATCACCAGAGGGATAAGCCCTAAGTATTCAGTTTTATTCAAATCTTTAAGATTTTTGTTCGCTTCGTTGGTTACTGTGCCGAAGAACATCTTTTTATACGCCGCGAGCATATAAATCGCACCCACGATAATAGCAACTCCCGCGGTAAGCGTTAACATATGAGACTGTTTATAGAAGCCCAAAAGAGACAAAAATTCTCCTACGAAGTTGATCGTAAGCGGCAAGCCTACCGATGCCATCATCATAATCCCGAAAATAGTCGCATAACGCGGCATTACCGTTGCAAGACCTCCGAATTCGCTCATTAATTTTGTATGACGTCGATCATAGATAACCCCGACGAGTAAGAACAGTGCCCCAGAGACGACACCGTGTGCCAGCATCAAGAACACAGAACCGCTAACACCCTCAACGTTTAACGCGAATGTTCCGAGGATAATAACTCCCATGTGCGAAACCGAACTGTACGCAACGACTTGCTTAATGTCCTCTTGCGCATACGCTACCATTGCCGTATAGATAATCATGATAATAGCGATAATAGCGATCGGGAACATAAAAAATACCGACGCATCCGGAAATAACGGCAATGAGAAACGGACAAAAGCATACGTCCCCATTTTAAGCAAAATCGCCGCAAGAATGACCGAACCGATGGTCGGAGCCTGACCGTGGGCGTATGGCAACCATGTATGAAACGGGAACATCGGAACTTTGATTGCAAAGCCGAGGAAAAAGGCGGCAAACAACCATAACTGGAAATTCTCCGGTAAAATCAAACGGTACCACTCTAGGATCGAGAAGCTCCATTGTCCTGTCGCTTGGTAATAAAAGTACGCCATAAAGAGCATACCGACCAACATCACGAGTGACCCTGTAAAAGTGTAAAGGAAAAATTTAATCGACGCATAAATACGCAATGGTCCGCCCCAAGCACCGATAATATAGAGCATCGGCACAAGTGAAAGTTCCCAAAAGACGTAAAACACAATAGCATCAAGTGCCGCGAAAACACCCACCATCGTCATCTCTAGGAATAACAACGTGATAATCAAATCTTTGATACGGCGCGTTTCGGTCAAAGATGCAATTCCGATCAACGTAAAAAACGTTGAAAGTATAATAATGAAGAGTGAAATACCATCCACACCGAGAAGGTAGTTAATACCAAATGCGGGAATTAAAGGCATTGATTCCATAAACTGCATACCCGAAACCATCGGATCATAAGCATACCAAAGCCACAAAGAGAGGACAAACTCGATAAAGGCTACGGCAATACCGTACGCTCTCATACTATCTTTCGTGACGACAAATCCAAGCATTGCCGCCAATGCAGGGAAGAAAATTAAAAGTGTTAAAATGTGATCTATCATCATTACTCCTTAAGCGCCAACCGCGTTGTATCCAACACTAAAGGCAACGGCAAGCGTCACTAAAACAACCAAACCGACAACCATCCAACGAAGCATCGTGGAGAGATTTCCGTTTTGAATTTCGCGTGTATTCTCGCCCGTTTTATAGATTCCGTTTGCAATCGCATCAACTGTTGCATCCACAATTTTGAGATCAATCTGTTTCCATGCGATGCGAGAAAGTTCCAAATACGGTTTTGAAAACACCTCTTCGTAAAACTTCGGAATGTAATACTGATTCCACAGTAATTTATAGCCAAAACTATTTTCCAGTTTGGAAGAGCCATCGGGTACACTGCTCCAATTACTATATTTCTTGTAGGCAAATGCAATAGCCGCCATAACAAATAACTGTGTTCCGATCGTCATAATCCAATAAGTCATTTCACTATGAACATGGTATTGAGTCGATGGAAGCAAACTTGTAACGAGCTGATAGTAAGTCATTTTAAATGAACCCGCAATAATCGCCAACAAGAGCAACGGAGACATGGCAACCAACATAAATTTATAGGCCTCATGAGGATGAATACCGAAAAGTTTATACCGTTCTTCTCCGTGGAAGATAAGGGCAACAAGACGGAATGAATAAAACGCCGTCAATCCCGCTGTCAATAGCAATACGGTATAGATAACATAATGATGCTCAACAAATCCCACTTCCAAAATCAAATCTTTCGAGAAAAATCCGGCAAACGGATAGATCCCTGCAAGTGCTACCGAAGCAAGGGTCATCATAATAAATGTCCCTTTCATCACTTTGCGCAATCCTCCCATTTTGAACGGATCGAGTTCATCGTGCATGGCATGCATAACGTTACCTGCCCCGAGGAACAGCAGCGCTTTGAAAAAGGCGTGCGCCATAAGATGGAACAATGCAACCCAGTACGCTCCCAGTCCTGCCGCAACAAACATATATCCGAGTTGTGACAGTGTTGAGTATGCGATGATACGTTTCATATCACGATTCACCAATGCCATTGATGCCGCGAACAATGCTACAAATGCACCGAGACTCGCGATAAAGATCCCGACATTCGGAATCAAATCATAAATTGGGTTCGCACGAACGACCAGATAAACCCCTGCCGTAACCATTGTCGCGGCATGGATCAATGCGGAAACCGGAGTAGGCCCTTCCATTGCATCGGCAAGCCATGTATGCAATGGAAACTGTGCAGATTTACCCATCGCACCGATAAAGAGGAAAATACCGATCCACGTCGTAACAACCAATGGAAGATTTCCGATTTCAGCAAATACGACGTCATATTGAAGTGAACCCGTATTCCAGTACAATAAGAAGATACCGATCAGCATACCAAGGTCAGCGATACGATTCATAATGAACGCTTCGTTTGCCGCCCATGTAGCTGTCTCTTTGTGGTACCAGAAACCGATAAGTCCCCATGAACAAAGACCGACCCCTTCCCAACCGATAAATAGACCCGCGAAGTTATCACTCATCACCAAAACCATCATTGAGAAAACGAAAGCCGAAAGCCATGAGAAGAATCGGTTAAATCCTTTATCGTGATCCATATACCCAATAGAGTAGACATGAACGACCGTTGAAACGATCGTAACGACCATCATCATGACTACGCTTACTTGGTCAACCACAAACCCAAACGGGATATAAAGATCCCCCGTTGCCATCCATGTCATCATTTCAACATGAACCGTGTGCCCTCCCAATACATAAGAGAGCAAAATAGCACTGCTTACGAAAGAAGTAAACAATAATCCCGATGCCACAATACCGACATGCTGCGATTTAGGTGATCCACTAAAAAGTGCCGCATAAAGCGACCCTACCAACGGAGCGAAGAGTGCAATATATAAATAGAGTTCCATAGCCTATCCTCGCATTGAATTCATTTGATCTAGGTCAATCTTACCGGTACGTTTGTACCATACGATCAGCAGACCCAACCCGATCGCCACTTCGGATGCCGCAATCGCAATAATAAAAAATGCAAACATTTGTCCGCTCAAATCCCCGATATAATGTGAGATTGCCGCAAATGCGATGTTGGTTGCATTTAGTAAAATCTCCGTCGCAAAAAAGAGCATCAAAAGATTTTTACGGCGCATAACCCCGATCAAACCGATTGCAAACAAAATCGTGGATAAAACAAGATAATGACTCAGTGTAATTTCCATTAGTGTCCCCCTTCTTGCGGTTCAAAACTCTCATCCATTGACCCAATCTCTTCTTCTGCCATCAACGTCAATGATCTATCCATTTTCTTACCGGCCAAAATAATTCCTCCGATCATCGCAACCAGTAACATAACAGCTGCAAGCTCAAACGGAACAAGGTATTTCGTAAAGAGAACCATACCGACCGCTTGTGAATTACCAACCCCTTCTTGGATCGGATAAAGGGCTTGAATATTATTGGATACGATCGGTGCAACAAAAATAGCTACCACCATAACTGCCGCTAATACACCCAAAACAAATACAATTTGAGGGTTAGTACGTTTTTCTACCACATCACGAGTAGTGTCAAAAAACATCATACCAAATGCGTACAATGCCATAACCGCACCGGTATAGACTATTATTTGAATTGCCCCTAAAAAATCAGCACCCAAAATAAAGAAAAATGCCGAGATGAAAATCATCCCCGCCGCCATTGCGGTAATCGCATAGAGCGCTTGAGACGTCATAACCGTGATGGTAAACATCACGATCGTTAATGCCGCAAACAGATAAAAAGCAATTGCTTCAAACATTCCTACTCCTTAATACGCCAACGGGGTCTTTTTGACCGACGCGTCGCTTCCTGGGATGATGGCTCCGAAGCCTGGGTATTCTGCTTGCTCACCCGCTTTAAGTAGATCAAGCGGGGTGAGCATATCGTCTTTGATGACGAAATGGGCACGTTGTTCCGAAGCGTTTTCATACCGTTGACCGTGAACAATCGCGAGTTCCGGGCACACTTCAGCGCAGTAGCCGCAAAAAATACAACGTCCGAGATTAATACTGTATTCGGTTACCTCTTTACGGCTGCTCTCGTCAATACGGGTGTCCATACGGATACAATCAGAGATACAGATTTTTTCGCACAATCCGCATCCGATACAACGCTCATACCCTGATTCCCACAAACGGAGAAGTTTATGAACTGCACGGTAACGCGGCCCGATCGGCAGTTTTTCAAGGGGATATTGAACCGTGTGGATGTCAAACTTGATCATCTCGCGGAGGACTACCCAAAGACCTACAAAAAGTTCTCCGTTAAAAGTACGTTTTACAACTTGTTTAAACTTATCCCACCCTGCGGTCGGATAGGTTTCTATATCAACGTAATAGTAAGTCGATGACTCGCTCACATTACGGTTTGTAAATGGTTCTTCATGATGCATAACCCAACCCCCTTAGAACATCATCACGATACCGGTGACAACAACGTTGATCACCGCGATCGGCATTAATACTTTCCAACATAACCACATCAATTGGTCAGGTCGGACATCCGGCCATGCAGCACGGGTCCAGAGGAAAAAGAAAAAGAAAAACGCTACTTTCAACAAGAGCTGGATTGCCCCTGCAATCGTACCGTCACCAAAACCGCCCAAAAAGATAATCGCGATTACAAACGAGATAAAAAACATGTTGGCGTATTCACCGATGAAGAAAAGTCCCCAGCGCATACCCGAATACTCTGTACCGAACCCGTCGATGATCTCATGATCATTTGCAACAAGATGGAATGGAGTACGTCCGGTTTCTGCAAATGCCGCTATCCAAAACAAGACAAACGCAACCGGCTGAGACCATACGATCCAGTTTGTAATACCACCGGCTTGATAGTTGTTAATGTCAATCAGAGATAATGAGCCAACCATCATAAGCGGTGCCAGCAAGGATAGTCCCGTAATAACCTCATACGAAATAAATACCGCCGCACTACGGGCCGCAGAGATCAATGACCATTTATTCGCCGAAGCCATACCCCCCAAAAGTGGTCCGTACAGCCCGATAGCCATAACTCCTAGGACATAGAGGATACCGACATTGATATCGGCGACAATCGGATGAACCGTATACCCCATTACGGTAAACTGAGGCCAAAACGGAATCGCTGCTGATGCCATAAACGCCGTTGCCGCCGTAATAACGGGAGCGATTTTAAATATCGGCTTAACAACGTTTTGAGGGATAATGTCCTCTTTGGTAAAGAGTTTAATCCCATCCGCTGCCACTTGCAATAATCCGAACGGTCCGACGTGCATCGGTCCAAGACGGCGTTGCATGAATGCAAGCACTTTACGCTCAAAATAGGTCCCAAGACCAGCAAGCGCTGAAAAAACTAATAAAATGACGACGATTTTAACAATCGTTTCGATGATAAATGCTACATCCATGCTTTACACCTTTTGAATTGATACACCTGTAAAACGGTAACCGTTAAACAGTGCTTCAGAATTAATAGCGGCATCAAATGTCGGAAGATAAGCAATATCTCCTTCTATCTTACCGTCTGTGATAATGGTAACGTTTAACTCACCGTGTGCTGTTTTAACCTTCACACGATCCCCTTCATTCCAACCGTTAGTTTGCATAAGTGTTCTTGATGCGTAGAGACCGCCTTTTTCCTCAAGCTGGTGAGCCGCCGCCGTAAACGGCGAAAACTGCAAGACAGGATTCGCTAAATAAACAACCGCTTCACGAATTGCCGTATCTGCATTAAACGGCACTACATTTTCATCGCCGTTCACCCCTACATTTTGGATTTCAAGGCAGTAACCGCGAACTTCTTCGCCACTATTAGTATAATGGTTTGGAAGAGCATCAAATGCCGTTGTTTTGAATCCTCTATTTTCAGGAAGTTGTGCCGTATAATCGACGGTAAGTTTTGCATTCACCCCAAGAGCGTTGGCAAGATCATTCAGAACATATCCGCCGTAACCGAGTGCCGCATTAGTCGGATTAACCCGCTTATCAATACTGGTCAATGTCCCCTCTTGCTGATTCAGTGATGGCATATCCAAATCACCGTTGCCCAATGCGCTAAGGGTGAAATCACCCGATGTGTTGTAACCGATGGCATAACTTCCACATGTACTCTCAAGGTCACAAATCATCGCTACACCGAGGGTGTTGGAGAGGTTCGGGATCATTGTTACACTAAACGGTGTATATTTTTCAATCAAAGCAGCAAGACGTGCACAATTTTCCGCATGCGGATGGGTGTACAAGTCAGGTCCTACCATCAATGCGAAATTCTCTTTTTTCGCCAAATATTTAGTAAGGGTATCAGCGAATCCTTCCGGAGCATTCAAGAGGGTGAAAAGGGCATTTTCATCCACTTCGACCTCTTTAGAGACTTTTTTCTTAACCGTTTTTGTGACCTCTTCGCTCACCTCTTCTTCAATTCCGCTCTCTTCATTAAGAACCATTTTGGTTACCGTTTCGGTCACTTTTTCATCGACTGTCTCTTCGACTGTTACGGTTTTGCTTGTGTGAAATGTTGAGAGATACTCGCTCACCGATAATGGCATTAAAGCTTTATCTCCGAAAAGATCGAGCATCAAATACAAAGCCGCCTCTTCCATCATCGGTGCATGATTGAATTGCGTCACGTTTTTGGACATATCCTCAATGACCGGATCGTTGATCGGATGAAAATACAATCCGGCCCCTTTGTTCATTGATAAAGCATTGTTCATCGCAAAACGGGCATTCGGATTATCCGTTTTGAGCGCACTTCCGATAGAGACGACAAAATCGGCCTCATGAACTTGCTTCAAATCTCCGCCGTAAAGCGATTTTCCACTAATAGTACTGTAACTGCTCAAAAAGTTTTTGAGTGCCAATGCTTCGTTGTTCACCAAACGGTACCCAAATTTTTCTTTGAGACGTTGAAGAATCATTGCCTCTTCATTGGTAATGGTTGAGGTAAATGCAATGGTATCGGCTTTTTTAAATGCTGCAATCGCCGCATCAAAAGCGGCCGGATTTTTAACCACATCACGGTTTTCAAAATCATACCCGTATCGCCCTGCACCGCACAAAGAGACATAATTCCACTCGTTTTTAACACGGTAGATTTTGCTCTGCGGATTTTCGATCGAGGTGTGCTTGATATCATAGCTAAGCTGACATCCTGCCGAACAATGGGCGCATGTTGCCGGAATTTGTTTGTGTTCCCATGCGTTTGAGGTGTACTGATAATCGGAACTTACCAAAGCACCGACCGGACATACGGCGCTGCATTCTCCGCAGTTCGTACAATCGAGGGTATCACCACCGTTGGGTGCAATCAACGATTTGTTAAGCTTATTCCACATCGCATAGGCGTCTTTTGGCATAGACTCTTTGAATTCTGCCTCGATTGGCTCAGATCCGCGTGCTACGGTCGAGAGTGCCGCATCTCCGATCATATCTTTACACACGGTAATACAACGCTCACACATAATACACAATGCCGGATCATAGTGGATTAATCCCCAATTTTGTGCCGGTTTGTGGGTATCTTTGATCGAATAGCTTTGTGAATCAACCCCCACTTCAAGTGTATAATTTTGAAGTTCACATTCGCCCGATTGATCACATACACCGCATTCTAGAGGATGGTTTACGTCATAAACTTCCATAATGGCTCTGCGCTCAGCCAAAATATTCGGCGTCGTGGTTGTAATCTCCATCCCCTCTTTGGCTTTCGCATTACATGCGTACACTTGTTTGCCATCGGCTTCAACCAAACAAATACGACATGCCAACGTCGGTGAGCATCGCGTCAAATAACAAATAGCCGGGATAAAGATCCCATTGGCACGTGCCGCATTAAGGATATATTCACCCTCTTGTGTCTGAACACTGCGACCGTCTATGGTAATCGTGATTTCATTCATGATTCACTCCCCATCCTCATAATTTTCACCTTTTCAAAACGATATTGTTCATTTAATGTACCGAATGTGCTGTCATACGTAGGAACCAAAGCAATAGTTCCTTTTAGGGCAGAATCAAGTCTGAATATCCGCTCTTGCGTCTCGGTTTTAAATTCAATTCGAATTTTATCACCATCACCGATTTTTGCAGCTGCCGCAAACTGTGCCGAACCGCGTAAAGTTGCCTCTTTTTCAAGCTGTTCACTGCGTGCCGTGTAACCGTTGAACTGATTCACCGGATTACAGCGATACACAACCGTACCATTAAATTCCGGCAAATCGGCAATCTCTTCGAGCTGACCGTTTGCTTCAATATCACGGTTTTCGAGCATATAACCTCGATTATCTTCACCAAACGCCCCGAAAAAATTCCCAAGCTCATCAAATGCTGTAGCGTTAAACCCTTTCGAAGTAGGAAGTTTAGCGGTATAGTCAATCGTATTTTTTGCAACAATTCCCACAGAAGAGGCAAGATCATTTAATGTGTAGCCCTCAAAACCAACCGCAACATTTGTCGGTAATACGTGGTGGTTAAGACTTACGAATGTCCCCTCTTGTTGATTCAAAGACCCCATTCTGAGATTGACATCTCCGATTGAACCAAGAGTGTAGTCACCTGCCGCATTGTAGCCGAGTACATTCTCATCAGCGTTATCCGCATCCAAATCACAAATCAACGATACCCCGATGGTATTGACACTCGAAGCGACAACTATTACCGAAAATTCCGTGTAGATTTCAACCATGGCGCACAAACGTGCTATATTAGATGCACGCTTATGGTGCAATACATCGCTTCCAATGATGAGTGTTTTACGTTTAGCTCTTGCGAATGTTTTAGCAATGTGTGCATACTCTTCATCTCCGACATTGGACTCTGCACACAAATAGCCCTCATCAAGTTCATCAAAATATCCTCGCACTTCCTCTGCGATATCGGAATGATTCAGAAGGGTTTTTGCCAACATGGCGATAACCCCCTCTTCCGTTCCTACTTCATATTTTACAAACTGAGTAACGACATTTTGAAGTAATTCATCTTCAAGCGGATGCATATAAACGACTTTTGCTCCGTTATGGCGTGCCGCTGTGGTAACACTGTAGCGCACTGCTGGATTATCGGTAGTGATACGCCCGCCGAATACGATAATCCCGTCACTTTGTTTAATTGCATCAAGGCTTCCACCGAAGTCTAGTTTACCGCTGATAGAAGCATACGCTTTCATAAAGTTTTGATACGCACGCGCCTCTTCGTTATACAGTTTTATCCCAAGCTTTTCTTTGAGACTTTGAAGAATCATCGCTTCCTCATTCGTAATCAAAGAGCTAAAACGGATCGCTTTAGCATTTTGAAGGGCATTGGCCGCCTTAGCAAATTCTGATTCCTCTTTGGTCCCCTCAACCGCAAAATCAAATCCGAATCGTCCCGCACCACACAGTGTCGTGTGCTCAAAATCATTGGTAACACGATAAATGCGCTCTTCGCCATTCGTTGTCGACGTATGTTTTACTTCATAACTTAATGAACATCCCGCCGAACAGTGGACGCAGGTTGCCGGAATTTGAGAAAGTTCCCACGCATTAGCAGTGTATTGAAAATTTGAGCTTACCAATGCACCTACCGGACATACCGCGATACACTCACCGCAGAAAGTACAGTCCAGCACATCGCTGTTCTTCGGGATAACCGCAGATTTATATCCCCCAAATTGGAGGGTAATCGCATCGTCACCGATAATCTCGTTACAAACATGAACACATTTTTCACACAGGATACACAGTGAAGGATCGTAATTGATCAATCCCCAATGTTCAATTTTACGCTGATGTTCTTTCGCACTGAAGTGCTGTGAAGAGATGCCGAACTCCAATGTTTTATTTTGAAGATCACACGCACCCGATTTGTCACATACACCGCATTCCAAAGGGTGATTGACATCGTAAAGACGCATTATATTGGTGCGCTCTTGCTTCAAACGATCCGAATCGATGGTAACGGAGAGTCCTTCGGTGGGAGGAGTTTGACAGCTTAGGATCAACCCGTCTGTTTTATCGGTTTCTACTACACATAAACGGCATGAAGCACACGGTGTTGTTTTTTCCAAATAACACATGGTCGGAATATAAAATCCCGCTTTACGTGCTGCTTGAAGGATTGTCTCCCCTTTTTGCGCCGTAACGGGTTGATTGTTAATCGTAAATTTAATCATCCATCCCCCCTTAATGTGCGATCATCGCGATGTAATAACAGCGCATACAGCGCTCCGCTTCGGCTAATGCCTCTTCTTGGGTAAAGCCGTATTTCACTTCACGGTTATTGTCACGCCGCTCATCGACGGTAAGTACTTCACTATGCGCCCTCGGCAAGCCCGGAAGCCACCCGATAATTTTCTCTTTTTTATTATAGACCTTGAGCTTACGAAGGTGATCTTCCATAATCTCATCATTACTCAATGTGATCTCACCGTTTACCACAAAACGTGACATTACTGAGGCAGCACGTTTTGCTTGACCGACTGCGTTAACAATCGTCATCGGGCCATATTCGCAGTCCCCCGCCGCAAAAATCCCTTTGCGTGAAGTCATATAATCTTTTCCGTTCGTTTTGATCGTCGCCCATGAGGTACGCTCAATCTCCCACTCTTCAGGGATCAGCTTCAAATCGGCACTTTGAGAAACGGCAGGGATCAGATAATCACACTCCATCTCAAAGCTTGCCCCTTCGACTTTTTCCAATGTCGGACGTCCGCCGTTCGGATCAGGAACCAATTCGAAACGATCCACTATTAGGGATTTAAGAACATCATTCTCATCATTCATCTTCGCAACGGCAGAGTGAAAAATAAACTCAACACCCTCTTCGACCGCTTCATGGTACTCTTCATACGTTGTATTTTTAATAATCGTCGCTTCATCACGACGGTAAAGCATCACCACTTTTTTGGCGTTTGCACGGATCGCACAGCGGACAACGTCCATAGAGGTAAATCCCCCACCCACACAGACCAGTGTTTTGCCACTCAAGTCGACAAAATTTGTTGGAAGCATATGACGTTTCTGATCGGCTTCCGGAACCATAATGTCGTATTTAACTTGAAGATTGACTTTATCCAAAAAGTCGATGGCACCCCAATATCCTTGGATCTCAGGACGCTCGTTATCACAATAAACTTTTTTCGAAATACGGGTACCCGTAGCAACGAGTGTTGCATCGTACTCATTCTCAAATTGACGCATCATATCGGCGGTCACTTTGGTGTTCGTGATAAAATTAACCCCTAAAGAGCGTACCGCTTCAATGTCTTGGTTATATTTATCAATCGGCATACGGTATTCCGGTACCCCGACGGCTACTTCACCGCCAAGAACCGGAAGCTCTTCATACACATCCACATCGATACCGTCTAATGCTAAATAATAGGCTCCCGTAAGTCCGGCCGGACCTGCTCCGATAACGGCCACTTTTTTACCGAGTGAAGGTTTTTTCTCACTCGGATGAAAGAATCCAAATCCGTGATCGGTCTCATAATCGGCACCGAGACGTTTAAGTTCCATAATCGAAATCGGCTCGTCAAGGTTTGTGCGGCGGCACTCCGTCTCACACGGGTGAGGACAAACACGTCCGCAGGTATGCGCTAACGGCATCGTTTGACGAGTCGCCATCAGTGAATCATCAAAACGTAAATCGCGAACACCCTCGATGTAGGCCGGAATATCGACATGTGCAGGACACGCATCCATACACGGAGCAGTAATTTTTGCGATGTAGCTAGTATCTTCCAAATGGTAATGTTTGGACGGTTTTTGGTTCTCGATACACGCCATAAACTCAGACTCAAAGTGAGTCATAAGGTCTAATAGGGGATTAGGAACCGTTTTGCCGATCTCACACTTAGAGGTCTCTTGCATCGTACGAGACACCTCTTTAAGGTGTTCCATATCTGAAAGGGCACCTTCACCGCGCGCGATTTTATCAAGCAAATCGTACAAAATACGTCCGCCCCATCGTCCCGGTGCACAGCGTCCGCACGCTTCGGAATAGACTTGATACTGCGCTGCATACTCTGTTGCAAGACGCACAACGTCTACATCAGGATTGAAAAGCGCCACGCCGTCCCAACCGATAAACGCTTTGGAATGGGCATGTTCGTTGTATTCCAACGGAAGGTTATAAGCAGAATTTTCCCAAGCATCGTCAGCTTTGCCGATGTTGTTAATTTGCTCACCCCGCCACGTGGAGAAATAGACTTTACTCACACCGTTTCCTTATTTCTTGACCACAATGGTCCAGTCAGCTTCGTTGAATTTCAACGAGTTCATGAGTTCACACCCAAGCTCTTTTACCAAATCAGCCGATTTTTGGATCGGAGTAAAATCACCAATCTCAAACAAGAAAATCAACACTTCACCCTGTGCTGCTTCATTTTTGATAATATCGGACATGCGGCCTGCAAAGTTCTCTTTTAAATGACGTAAATCGTAACGTTTCACTGCATGCTCCTTTTAGCGGTCAACTTCACCGAAGACGATGTTGGTCGTCCCGATGATAGATACTACGTCCGGAATATAATGACCCGGCAATAAGTCGGTCAAAATTCCGGTGTGCCAGAATGACGGCGCACGAAGTTTTAGACGATACGGATAGGCTCCCCCTTGGGAGTTGATGTAATACCCCAATTCCCCTTTTGGTGATTCCGTCGCAACGTAGACTTCACCGACCGGAGGGCGCATCCCTTGGGTCACGAGGACAAAGTGCTGCATCAACGAGTAGTTTTGAGTCATAATGTCGATTTTCGGCGCAGAGATGTATTGCGGTGCGTGTGCCATCAACTCCGGAGTCGTGTCCGCGTACATATCGATCACTTGGTATAAGATTTTTGCGGACTCGCGCATCTCTGCCATGTAGAGTTTATAACGGGCATAGTTGTCCCCTTTATCCGATACCGGAACACTGAACTCTACTTCGTCGTAAAGCTCATACGGCTCCTCTTTACGGATATCCCATTCAACACCCGATGCACGAAGCATTACCCCTGAACATCCCCAACTAAGCGCCATCTCTTTAGAGATAACCCCGACATTCTCCATACGCATCAACCAAATACGGTTGGTATCGAGAAGGTCTTCGTAGTCTTTGATGTTTTCCGGTAATTTATCGAGGAATTTACGCAAATCCGCAATGAAATTATCAGGGAGATCAAGCGGCACTCCGCCGATACGGATTGCCGCATGGGTTAATCGCGCTCCGCAGTAATCTTCGATCAAATCCATCAAATACTCACGTTCACGGAACGCAAATAAGAACACCGTCATAGCCCCGATATCGAGTGCCGTCGTCGCTAACCAGAAAAGGTGAGACATAAGACGGTTTGTTTCCAAAAGCATCATACGGATTACTTTGGCACGGCGCGGAACGTCAAGCCCAATAAGCTCTTCTACCGCTAATGCAAAGCCGTAGTTGTTTGAGCTTGAAGCGATATAGTCCATACGATCCGTCGTCGGCATGAACTCGTTGTAGATCATGTTCTCTGCCATTTTCTCCATACCGCGGTGGAGATATCCGATATCCGGATGGGCTTTCGTGATTTGCTCTTGCTGCAAATGGAGCATTAAACGTAATTGTCCGTGTGCAGAGGGGTGCTGAGGCCCGAAGTTGAGGATCAGCTCATTGTCAGCACGGTCAAACGTAATGTTTTCAAAAAAAGGTCGTAATCTGTTCGGTTGTTGCATACTGTAATTCCTTAACGATCGCGATCAGAGATCACGACGCTTTTTTCTGCGTCAAATTTTTGGATGAGGAATACTCCACCCTCTTCTTGGTACACCAGAGGAGTATCCGGTTCACCTTGGCTGATATCGGCACCGCGCGGTACTTCGTGCCCCAAACGAGCGAAGCGCTCGGTGTCATATCGATCCACACGGGCAGGATCACGGTTTTCAGGCCCGATGATCTCACGTGCTTCTTTACCGAAAATTTTATCCACTTCGTACCATTGAGCAAACTCATCCCCTTGAAGCGGATACGTTTTGCGAAGCGGGAATCCTTCCCAATCATCCGGCATCAAAATACGTTTCATAAACGGATGGTTATTTACCACCACACCGAACATGTCGTACATCTCACGCTCTGACCAATCAGCTGAGCGGAAAAGAGAAGAGACGCTTTGGAGTGACTCTTTCTCATCGATTTTGCATTTGATTCGGAGACGTTTACGCTTGGACATACTGAGCATTTGGTAGAAAATCTCAAATTTCCCTTCATCTGCTAACCAATCAATTGCCGACATCTCTGAGAGTTGATTGTAGTCAAGCTCATTTTTAAGAAGCTCAATCACACCGAAGTTATCCGCTGCATTGATCACAACAACCATTTGTTTCACTTGGATATAGGCATCCAGGACCTCAAACTTCGCTTTGATCGCTTCGAGATCGTGAGCGAATACCGCATCTTCGGAAACATCACTTTTCGCAACTTGTGGAGCAACCCAGTAACGATCAGTGTAATAGGGTTTTTTCTGTACGTCGTCTTTAGGGGTGTAAGCTCTCATTACATCAACCTTTTTGGTTTTTGAGCGCGGGATGCGCTCTCACGTCGAATTTTTTGTTGAAGCAACAATACAGCGTATTGTAATGTTTCAGGGCGTGGAGCACAGCCGGGGAGATACAAGTCAACAGGGATAACACGATCTACCCCTTGAACCGTTGCGTAGGTGTTGAACATACCGCCGGTGTTAGCGCATGAACCCATCGAGATGACCCATTTAGGCTCCGTCATTTGATCGTACAGACGGCGAATAAACTCGGCGTGCTTTTTCGTCAATGTTCCCGCAACCACCATAAGTTCCGCTTGACGAGGAGAGGCACGAAAAATCGTACCGAAACGGTCGAAGTCGTAACGGGATGCACCCGAAGCCATCATTTCGATACCGCAACAGGCGAGACCGTACGTCAACGCCCAAAGAGAGTTTGATCGACCCCAATTGACCACTTTATCAATCGTTGTCAACGCAACGGGAAGTCCGCCGTCTTTGAGATAATTTACTTGATGTTGTGCCATTCGAGAGCCCCTTTCTTCCACGCGTAAACAAAACCGATAGCCAGCAATAAGATGAACATCATCATCTCAACGAATCCGAACCAGCCCAAGAGTTTGAAGTCAATCGCCCACGGAAACATAAAAACGATCTCCACATCAAACAATAAAAACAACAACGCAAAAAGATAAAATTGTGTCGAGATACGGTTCGGCTGCTTCGTCACTTCCGGTCCGCATTCATAAACGGTCAGTTTTATCTTTTCAGTATCCTTGGCCGCTAAAGCGCGACTTGCTAAACGTGCGATGACGGTTGTGGCATAAAATGCGCCAAACGTTAACACAAACAGTACAAATACCCCAAAATAGGGATTTGCTACGTTGTAATGCTCCATAGTTCCGACCTTCTTGTGGTTGATGGCATATCCCATGACAAAGCACTTCTCTGTCACGATATACGGTTTTTATAAAAACAGTTATTGCACTATAACAAAAAGAGAATTAAACAAACCCTTATCTATCTGATATTTTAATAGGTCTGTCACTATAAGAAACACCGTTGTATTGGGTTTTGGAGATAAATGTTATATTTTGTAACACTTTGGGGAAACTGCCGTTATATCGTGTCAAATCGGAACAATATAACGGGGAGAAAGGATAATTTTAGACTTAGTTGGAGATGTAGTTGTGCTACTTATCGAAGCAGAAACGATACTTTAAAACTCAATGATTAATAAATCCCATCGATTTTTCCCCTTCAAAACTACCGGAGCGCTCTTTTTTAATCTCACCGATAAAATCTTCGAGTTTAAATACCCCCTCTTTTCGAGCTGCAACATGGTATGCCGTATTTTTGACAATCAGATTAATCTGCCCGCCTGTGAGAGGATAAGAAGCCAATTTTTCAATATCGAATCCACTCTCATAAGGTGCATTCGGCGGGAGCATCATTTTCCACAACGTTATACGCTGTTTTTGATCCGGTTTTTTAAACTCAATCTTGTAGTTAAATCGACGTGAAAAAGCCTGATCAATATTTTCGAGAAGGTTCGTCGTCGCAATCAAAATCCCCTGAAACTTCTCGATCTGCTCCAAGAAGATGTTTTGCATCTGATTGTGCATCTGATCAGCGGAGGAACCGACTCCTGATGAGCGTGAGGAGAGAAACTGATCGGCTTCGTTCAAAAGCAAGATCGGTTCTGTTTTCGTCTGCTTTGTAAGATCCGCATAGGTATCGAAAATTTTACGGACATTTTTTTCCGACTCACCGACGTACATCGAGAGAATTTTGGAACAATCAAAGCTCAAAACTTGCCGTTTAAGTGAGCGTGAAAGGGAGTGGGCTGTGAGGGTTTTCCCAGTACCCGGAGGGCCGTAGAAAATAATCCGCGCATCGATTCCCGCTTTTTTATCTTTAACTCCCCATTCATGAAGCCGTGCGATTACTTCACGATCCAACTGACGCATAAGATTTTGAAGGGTTTGTTCTGTAGAAGGGTTCAAAACAACATTTTCCAGCGAGGTTGTCGGTTCGATCAACTCGAAAATTTCCTGCTCTTTGATCAGCATATCGAGTTTGAGCTTACGCACTTTCTTCTTCTTTTGCGGATGCATAATCGACTGAAGCACCTCATCAACGATGTAGAATGCACGGCTAATTCCGCCGAAGGGATTGAGCATCTCCTCATAATCGATCACTTCCTCGTTGATGAGGCGGGCACCGTCTTCGAGGAGAGCACGATTTTTAATCCGCTCGTAATCATCAAAACTTATTAGATCGATGAGGGTATTCATCTCTCTCAGATTCCCCTCGGTCGCACTGTACTCCTCTTTGAGGAGGGCGAGAAAAATCACCTGCTCTTTAGGTTCCAGTTTCTTTTGTTTAAAAAATCGATCGAGTACCACGTCGAGTGAGGTTTGTGCAATTCGCTCATCGATCCGTTTTTCGAGGAGATCGAGTTTGTTTTGGATGCGGTTGATCCCGAGCGAGTGCTCATTACCGTTATGACGGATTATCGACATCTTCTGGTACAGCTCAATACGGAAAAATTGATCTTGGAGATACTCCAGATGATCGGCGTAGGGTTTGATATCGGGAAGTGTCATCTCCAAGGAGCCCTCTTCGAGAAGTTTCATAAAAACCGACGTCACCGCAACGGGTGTATTATAAAGTTCCAAATGCGACAGCTCACTGATTTTGATCGGAGTAAACGAGTGATGGGTGATCCATCCCAGTTCCAAAAGAGTTTTCACTTCCCCGAAATGGCTGAGATAAGAATAGTCATCGGCTCCGTAAAGTTCTTGAAGGAGTTCAGCCACAATGACATCTTCTTGAGATTGTAAAAACTTTCGGGTGAGAAGCTGCAAAATTTTTGCCTCTTCAACGGTACATTTGAGTTGTGAAAAAATATGAGTTTCTTCGATTATTTTGTTTTCTAAAAAGTCAATAAGATATTTCAATGGATTCCTTGTTTTAAAACTCGTTTGAGTACTTTACCTGTGGCGGTTTTCGGTAATGATTCTACCACGGTAATTGTTTTAGGGATTTTAAATGATGCCAAATGTTCTTTCAATTCGGATTTAATTTTGGAAGGAGATGTATTTTCATACCCTTCTTCAAGCTCAATAAACGCAATAGGAACTTCACCGCTGTGTGGATCACTCTGTGCAATTACCGCAGCCAATTTAACCGATGGCAAAAGCATCATCTGCTCTTCGATTTGACGGGGATAGATGTTAAGCCCTTTCGAAATAATCAAATCTTTGATCCGATCGACGATATACACATACCCCTCATCGTCTACTTTTGCAATATCACCGGTACGCAACCATCCGTTTTGAATTGTCTCTGCCGTGGCTTCAGGGTTGTTAAGATACCCCTGCATTACACAATCTCCTCGTACGATTAGCTCTCCCGCCTCACCGATAGGAAGCTCCATCATCTCATCATCTACAATTTTTACATCGTATCCATAAAGCGGTAAGCCGACCGAAAGGGGCTTTTGCCTATCAAGAGGATTAATCGCTACCGCCGGAGAACATTCACTTAAACCATACCCTTCCAACATGGTTGCACGCTTAAAAGTAGCACGAAAACGGTTCAGGGTATCTTCATTCAATGCTGAACCCCCCGATATAAAACAGCGGATAGAGTTAAACCATAAAAAATACCACGGTAATTTAGCGCGGATAAGGGCATTGTAAATATCAGGGACACCCATAAATACCGTAACCCGTTTGAAAAGTGTTTGTTTAATGATATTACTAAAGGGCAAAATCGAGGGAATAATGACAAACGATGCACGCATAAAAAACGGCAAGATCACCATAATTGCAAACGTAAAGGAGTGAAACATCGGCAAATAAACAATAAAACGATCATCTGATCGGAGGTCGAATCTCTCTTTGGCCCCTACGAGATTGGAGAAAAGGTTACGGTTACTAATCATCGCCCCCTTAGGGTAGCCCGTAGTACCTGATGTGTAAAAAATAACTGCCGTATCGTCCAGCTCTGAGGGAGATGGAGTGTGCGTATGTAAGTGATCGCTTAGTATCTCATCCAATACCAAGTGCTTTGAATCTTCACTGGGAGCTTTATCGATCCAAATCGTATGGGTGATCGTCTCAACCGAATCAGATAAATCGCCTACCTCTTTGGCAAACTTGGATGATGTAATCAATGCCTTCGCACCGCAGTCATCCAAAATATAGCGATACTCCTCATTTTTAAGCATCGTATTAATCGGTACCGTAACCGCACCGAGTTTACTGATTGCAAAAACACTTTGGACAAATTCAATACTGTTGGGGCAGATCAGAGCAATCCGATCTCCCTTCTCTATACCGATAAGTTCAAGAGAGCGGGCAACACGATCAACCCCTTCTAAAAAGCTTTTGTAACTAAAACTTTTTTCGTCGACGAAAATAACCCGTTTAGACGGGTTTTCTTCTGCCACGGCACGAAGCATTGCATAAAAATTCTCATACGGATAGTAAATCAAAAACGATACTCGATTCCTACCGTGACCAAATACGCACGTGCATTGCTAAATTCACCGTTAATAGAGGAATTATGTACTTCTCGTGACTCTTTTAAATCGACAAGAGCCGCTAAACCGACGTTCCAATGTTCATCAAACTGATAGCGTCCTCCGAGCGAAACTATCCATGCATCCGAATCGGGTAATTCATATCCGAGTGTCGATTCGGGAACCGGAGTCTCATCGTAGGCTACCCCTGCCATTGCCGTCCATTTTTCATATTTTTGAGTTAACCCGAGTCGATAGCTGTCTGTGTTTTTCCAGTTTTTTGCCTTAGGATCATCAAAGAAACTACTCAACCCTCCGATGGATACCGGATAATTAAAATCCAATGTTTTATACGCCGACCAAAACGTACGTTCATAGACCGCTTCTACCGTTGTACCCTCTCCAAAACTATAAGCCGCCGCTAAATTTAAAGCGGCAGGAACCGGAACGCTCACACTAACATCACCGTTATAAGCCAACGTAGCTCCCGAATAAAGTTTAGCATTTCCTTCGACTGATAAATCAATCTTCGAACGGTACGTTGCCGCTAAAGCCCATGCGGGAGTCGGTTTAACCATAAGGGCGAAATTATAACCGTAATCAATCCCGCTTCCCTCCATGTCCCTTGAAACTGCGGCACTGCTCTTAACGATACCGCTGCTCGAAATAATACGAACTCCGGCACCGAAACTGACAGTATCGCTAAGCGGTATTGCCAAAGAGGGATTAAACTCTACCGTCTCCAACGTAAACTCTTCTGCGGTCGCTTTGGGTGTCGAATTATCCCATCGTTTGGACAAACCTGCCGGAACCACCACACTTAACCCCACTCGCGTACCGCTATCTCCTAATTTTTTAGAGCTAAAATGAAGTGTGGGAACCAAAAAATTCTCTTCTTTAGAGCTGTAGTCACTCGCGCCGTCGAAATCAATCGAACTAAGAGCGATATACGTCGCATCCACTTCAAGTAGATTGGCATCCTCGTTATAGACCATCGCCGCAGGATTATAATAGGCTGCATCGGCTCCGTGTGCATTAGCGACATACGCTGCACTAAGTGCCGTTGCATTGATCGAATTTTCCGGGATTTTATATCCCCCCGCTATTGCTGCGGCGGCTGCAGCCGACAGTAACACTACGTATCGCATCATCTCTCCTGTAATGAGTAAAGCAACTCAATTTCCTGGGCCCAAATCGTCTCATCGATTGTTTCTAATACGAGTGGAATATCATCCATTCTCGAATCGTTCATCAAAAATCCGAACGCATCCAACCCTATTTTTCCTTTTCCGAGTGAATCATGCCGATCGACATGACTTCCTAAATCAGGTTTAGAATCGTTGATATGCATCCCTTTGAGATACTTAAATCCTACAATTGTATCAAACTCCGCCCACGTTGCATCATATGCCGCGCGGGTTCGAATATCATATCCCGCCGTGAACATATGACATGTATCGATACAAACACCAACCCGTGATTTATCCTCTATCCGCTCTATAATCGCACTCAGATGTTCAAATCTCCATCCCAAATTCGATCCCTGACCCGCCGTATTTTCAATTACTAATGTGACACCTTCGGTAACACTCAGTGTTTCATTCATGCTCGAAGCGATACGATCGATACACTCTTCCTCACTAATTTGTTTTAAATGACTCCCCGGATGAAAGTTCAAACGATCCAATCCAAGTTGACTGCACCGTTGTACTTCATCGATAAACGCTTCGAGTGACTTTTGCCGTTTATCCTCTTCGGGATGACCGAGATTAATCAGATACGAATCGTGAGGGAGAATGTGTTTCGGGAGGATTCCGCTTTGGGCGAGATTGGCTTTAAAAAGAGCTATCGTCTCATTATCGAGGGGCTTTGCCGCCCACTGTTTTTGGTTTTTCGTAAAAAGGGCGAAGGCTTTCGCACCGATCGCCATTGCGTTGAGCGGAGCGTTAAAAACGCCGCCCGAAGCGGAGACATGAGCTCCTACAAATTTAGACATAGTTATTTTCCTTTTCGATTTTATTTTACAAATCTATTAATCTTAATTTTTTTGTCATCCGCTGAAAAAGATGAAATGAGCTTTTTAACTTTCATGAGCTCTATAAGTTTTTCATTTAGCTGATTGTTTTCTAATTTTAAAACTTTCGCACTTTTTTCAGTTAAATCTATATAAGGTTCTCCAAGCTGTATAAGGCAATCAACTATTTGTTGATCTTCCAAGTGTGTAATTTGCGATATTAAAAGTCTCAATGCGTCTTCAAAATTACTTTTTTCAAATAATTTATCAAATAATTCAATTGGCATTTTTTTAGGACTATTTTCGTGTATATCAATCGCAATATCTACCAATTGTTGATTATCAAATAGTGCCAAATTTATCTTTTCTAAAAGCGCTATTTTTTCATCCATTGAAAATTCTGATGATTTCATCATTTCTAAATAATCGTTATCATTTAATGTAAAATCTTCGATTTTTTCAAAAAAATCTGTTTTAAACTTTTCTAACAAAATAATAGCTTGGTTTGGCAAGTATGCCTTCAATTTCAAATAATTACTCGGTGTAAGCCCAATGATTTTATTTTTTAACAATACTTCTATTTTATACATAGATAAGTCATCGAATGCCAATGACTTATAGTTCCAATACCAAACTCCTTTTACTAGCAATTCATATGCTTTATCTAAAATTGCATTTGAAAGCAAAATCTCTCTTGTGAATTTTTTTAATATCTCTTCACCAAAAATCTCTTCATTTTTTAGTTTCCTTTTCGACAATTCAATATAGTTTTCTTCTTGATTAAAAAAGTCAATCAACACATCATCAAATTCATCACTTTGCTGATAATAATATAGTAAATTATCCCAATTTGGCTCGATTTTATTAGCTTTTAACAACTCTTTCCAAATGGTTTTATCCTCTGAAACTTTTGAAATATCAATAATTTTTATCTCTTCTTTTTGAATAATTGCAATTTTGTTCTCAGAAGAAATAGTTGCATGTTTTAATAATTCAATAAGAGTCTCTTCACTTTCCTGCGTGTTCGTTTCTATTTTTAAAAAGACATTTTGAATATATTCATTTATATTCTCATCAATATATTCCCGAAGTTTTCTAAGTGGCAAGTTTGGCTCTCGTAATATTGTAAAATGTCCATGTTTTAATTTCTCTTCAAACTCTTTTTCCTGTCCTGTATTCAAAAGAACCATTTTATTTACCATATCAACGTTGATTTGATAATGATTGTTCTCATATATTGAACGGAATAATGAGAGATTGTCTCGTTGATTGCTTATAAAACGATACTTTATATCTAATGCCTTATAGAGCCTTTCATATTTTTCGTTCTGAATAACATCGAAAGTACTCAATTGATCTTTGTTTTCAATATATTCTTTCAACGTATTGTCAACATTAAACTCAATAAGTTTTTCTACCTCTAAATTTTGGAATAGGAAATCGAAGTATTCTTCTTTCTTTTTTTCTGAAAAATCAGATTTTTTGATTATATACTCCCAAAATTTGTTCCATAAAATAGGAGCATATTTTTTTCTATGTGCATTATCGAGATGATTGATTAATTCAAGAATAAATTTAATAGATTCATCACTTTCATCTGAAAGTTTTAAAAGTAACTTTTTTAAAAAACTATTAGCTAGTTGTGAGTTATCTAGCAAGTACATTGTCAAGTCAAAATTCAAAATTGCACTTGTTTCAAAATCCTGACTTTTTAAACGTTTGATTAGTTCATCAATTTTGTTCAATCTGAAAGTATATTCCAAGGAATGATTATTTTTTACACTCAGTAAAAATTCTCTATCATTTAGAGTTATGCTACCTTCGAAAAAATACGAAATATAATCATGATAATTTTCGTCAATGTATCCATCTCTAATCAATAATTTCAAAATATCCCTATCTACAAAGTCTTGCCCAAATATATCTTCATTCGAATTCTGTACTAATTTTTGCAATGTAAATGATTTAACAATATCGATTTCATTCTCAAGTTTTTCTATATCTTCTCGTAACTTTTCAATTAACTCATTGGATCTATTCTCAATAAATTGTGTTCTTTCCTCGTACGAATATTCTTTATTAATTTCATTTTCGATTACTGAAAATTGTGTTGTTTGTACATGACGATATGCATTCAAATATATATATCCAGAGATATTGTCACTTTGTATTAGTGTTTTAAAACAATTACCATTCAATAAATCTTCGAATGTGTAATATTTTTCACTTCCATCTATTTTAAAATGCGTCGCACTTAATTGACTCCCCAGTTTACATAAGTAAATCATTTTTAGTTCAGTAATATTTTCAACAATTTCATTTTTTATATTTTGAATTTTAGCGTCTATATTGCCAATGAATTTTCGTTTTTTATCTATCTGAATTTGAATAAGATTACTTTTATTATTAATCAATTCATATACTACACCATCATTAAAATGAAGTTTTGCAAAGTCCGATGGATAAAGGTTTTTGTAGATGATCATAGCTAATAATTTGTTCTTATCAAGTTTATCACTTGTCAACTTGTGTTTATAAATCATATATTCGTTGTATATATTGACAAGCAATCGCATATCATCAATATAAAGAGCTATATCACTCAAGAAGTCTTGATCTATTGTAGTTTCTTCTTTAAATTTTAATTTGATTTTTTCCAGAGAATTAGACGGATTGATATAAGGGATAATTGGTAAAATGAAATCAAAAAATTTCGTTCGGTCTTTGTCCTTAAACATCTCATCTTTTATCGCATAAATAAAGACAACGCGCCGTCCTATCTCTTTTGAATTATTGATAAGTGTATTGAGTTCACGAAGCTTTATAAAAATTTCCGTATTGCCAAAACGATCCAAATCTTCTAAAACAACGACGTTATAGGAAGTAACTTCAAAAAAGTATAAAATCTCATCCAAATGTTCATTAAGTATCGATGTTTTCTCTTTATTTCCAAGTTCAATTTCACCATCTTTTAAATTGAGTTTACTAACTTGAAGATTCATTAGATACTTTGAAAGTTGATAAATAAAATATATTGTCCCGATAAAAAATGAACCTAACAAAACTGACTCATTAAGTTTTGGCAATTCTGAAATTAAAAAAAGTGCCTTATAATAGTTTGGGGCATACAGAAAAACCCCGAGAACACTTAAAAGTACTAATAAACTAACATGCAATCCAAGCCTATATGGCTTAATATTTTTAATCCTTTTAAATCTTGAAGAAGGGATGTTTCGTTCTTCTTCTCTATAAAAAATTTGCTGAAGAATGCTCTTTTCTATGAGCTGATTTATTTCATATTTAGTATCTTTTGTTTTGTCATCACTATTTACTATAATAGTTGATTCATTCGTAGTAGTGTTGTTGAATAAAGCATTTTGAATTAATTCGTCATCTTTAAAAGTAGCCAACGAAATAGGCAGATAAATCCACTCACTATTATTTTTCTCAAATGTTCTTAAAAAGCTGCTTTTTCCTGAACCATAAGGCCCAGTAATTGCAATATTATTTACTTTCGGTGTTTGAAGAGCAATTTTGAGGGCTTCTGAATATTTTTTATTTTTATCAGCGTCTTCACTTGGAATAAGTGATTCATAGTTACTTGGGTTATCTATACAATCAATCCCAAGCTTTTTTTCAATAATATCATTGTGCTTTCGATTTGCCCAATGCAATATATGAAGAAGAAAATCATCCCATTCTTTGATAATTTTACCATCTATAATATTTTTATATTTTCTAAAAAAATTCAATTTACGCCGCGCTTTGATACTCACGGATATCAACTTCAACACCGTTTTTAATAATCTCTTGTGCTTTTTTCAAAAGTTCAGCGGTTACTGTATCATCGACATATTTTTCTCCGCAGTTATCACAAACGTGTGCAGGAACGTGTTTGAACACAATCGTGGAACCATTTTTTTCAAGCGTTACCGTTGTGTCGCCCAATTGAGTCTCACCATGTTTACAAATCAAACATTTCATGATAATTTTCTCCTCGTTTTTAAATCTTCTAACCATTTTTCAAGAGTAGGCTCATACACCGTAATCACGATAATAGTATCATTCTCATCTTTAGCATAGACGACATGAAGTGCTCTTTTGTCTGTATAACCCAATACCAAGAATGAGGGATATAGTTGATCATCAGGATAGTTTTCTATGATTTCACCCGATTTGACAACGTGTTCAACATCTACTTCATTCACATCTCGTTGAAACATTCTCTCGATCGCATGAACCCTGTAAAGAAAATTCAATTCCCTACCCCTCTTCTTTCAACAACTCTTATTATTATATCACAGTCGCCGAATTCTCTCCGCCGCCTCTTCGAGTACATCCAGAGGTTTAGAGTAGCAAAAGCGCACCATATTTTTCCCCGCATCATCATGATAAAACGCTCGTCCCGGAACCGATGCAACCCCTGTTCTCTCTAAAATCGCCATCGCTTTTTCAAAATCATCATTTCCGATCACATTACTTACATCGGTCATGACGTAATACGCACCCGCAGGGACACTCGGAATCAATCCCGCGTCACGGAGTGCATCACAAAAAAGATCACGCTTGTGTTCATGGATACGGGCTAGCTCGGTGTAATAGCCATCTTCCAGACTTTCAAGTCCGACCGCCGCGCCGATTTGCAACGGTGCGGGAGCACAGACGTAGATGAGATCGTTGAGCTGTGCCATCGCTTCGATAACACTCGCGGGGGCGATAGCGTATCCCAATCGCCAACCCGTAATACTAAATACTTTGGAAAAACCTGAGAGGACAACACATCTCTCTTTTAAACTCGGAATACTAAGTGCCGTGATATGAACCGCATCGCCGTATAAAAAGTGCTCATACATCTCATCGGCAAATACGATCAAATCATGTTTTTCGGCAAATGAGCCTATTGCTTCAAGTTCGTCACAGGTATAAACTTTACCGCTTGGGTTGGCGGGATTACAGATCACCATTGCGCGAGTTTTAGGAGTAACTACCGCTTCGAGTGCATCCATGTCCAGTTTCCACACCGGAGCTTCGAGGCGAACAAACGTCGGTACGGCACCGAGCGATGTAAGAGTAGAGCGGTGATAGCCGTAATAGGGTTCGAACAATATCACCTCATCGAGCGGGTTGAGCAGTGCAATACACGCCGTGTAAAATGCCCCCGTTGCTCCATCAGAGACCAATACCTGTTCAGGTGCAATTTCGACTTCATAAAATTGTTTCATTTTAGTGGCTATTGCCGAACGTAATCGGGGTAATCCCTCGGTCGGGGTATAAATATTCACACCAGCATTCATCGCCGCATACGCCCCCTCGATCACCTCGCGGGGAACTTCAAGATCACAGACCCCCTGTGCCATATTAATCCCGTTCATCGCATTACACGCCCGCGTCATTGAGCGGATATGGGATTGCTCTACATGAGAGCTTCGTTCACTCAGTCGCATTATTCTCCTTTAAATCCTCAATCTTAATGATGAGGCTGTTGAGACGGTCTTTAAAATAGATCTCCCCTTTGCCACGTCGATAGATAATATCCATCTCATCGTTGCGGATAAATTGAAACAACCGTCCATCACACATCTCCTCTTTTCCTCGACCCGCAAAAATATCTTTGCCCAACACAATATTGCGCATCGTGTCGGCGGGATAATCAGGGTATAAATACTCTTTGACAAATGCTTTTTCACTCATACATCCGCTACTCACACATACCTGATCGTTAATCGAAATTTTCTCGACCGCAACTCCGGCGGTAAAGAGTTCTACCTCTACCGAGGTCTCATCATGGCGAATGTACCCCGTATCGGCAAACTTGAGTTTCGGAGTTTTCAACGTAATAATTTTTGGCTCACTGATCGAATAGTGCTTGGTGCTACACCCTCCGATAAAAAGGATAATAAGACTAACCCATAGGATAAAGAATTTTTGCATGTACCTCATCCAGTTTTTGGAGTATTTCACTATTCAGAGTGACGTTCATTGCCGCTAAACTCGCATCGAGCTGTTCAGGTGTTGTTGCCCCGATAATCGTCGAAGCGACAAAATCGAACTGCTTGCTCCATGCGATTGCCATTGTCACCGGATGAATATCTGCTTCATGGGCAATTTTCAGATACTCTTGCGTCGAGAGAAGCGTTTTATCGTTCATAAATCGCGCCGCCATCAGACGTTGGCGTTTATTGGAAGATTTGACGTAATCGCTGAATCGCCCGTGAGTATTAACATCTTGGTTGTATTTCCCGCTCAATACCCCGCCGCCCAACGGTGAGTATGGTAGGAGTGAAATTTTTTCTTCACGGCACAATGCACCGATCTCAGTCAAATCTCGTCGGTTAAGAAGCGAAAAATTATTTTGGATCGACTCGAAACGGGCCAATTTTTCGTATTTAGAAACCATTAATGATTTCATCGTCCCTCGCGCGGTGTCGTTAGAGGTTCCGATATAGCGTACTTTGCCGCTTTGAGTCAGCGCATCGAACGCCCTCATGGACTCTTCGATAGGGACGACCGTATCAGGCCAGTGCATCTGATAAAGATCGATATAGTCCGTTCCGAGCCGTTTGAGTGATCCCTCAATCGCCCGCTCGATATGAAACCGATCAATCGCCGTGTAGCCGTGACGAATCGGAGGGACAAACCACCCCGACGCGGCACCTGCCACTTTCGTCGCTAAAATGATACTTTCACGCGATTTCGTTTTGAGCCAACGCCCTACCGTCTCTTCCGTCAATCCGACGAGGCTCTCTTGCGGGGGGACGGGATAAAGTTCCGCCGTATCGAAAAAATTTACTCCGGCATCGTACGCCTTATCCATAATCGCAAACGCATTTTTCTCATCGCATTGGCTTCCGAATGTCATCGTACCCATACAAATCGGTGAAACCCGTAAACCGCTTTGCCCGATATAACGATATTCCATTCTCTAGCTCCTGCGATTTTTGTCTAATTGTACCCTATTGTCCATTTTCTCCGAACATAAAACTGCGCTATAATTTATCCAATGAATAGATTTTTAATCCACAATTTTTTTCACCGCAATCTCCCTTCCGACATGGAACAATGCATCGAACTCTTCTCTATTTTCGGTGGATACGACGAACCTATCGATACCGACACTCCGATTGAATCCCTCATCATCCACCACATACTCAAGCCCTTTGAATCCCATCGGGAACATTTACTCACCCTGCTAAACAATGATCCTCTGTATTTAAATCTTCTCCATGCGATTGCAATCGGAGATCGACGTCAAGGATCAGCCTATCGACGTGCCCGTATAGGCAAAGAGCGGGGAAATGAAGCTTTTGACTTCTTACGTGCCAGCGGTTATCTTACCTTAGAGCGTTCACGCGAAATGCCTTTGATACGTTCCCATCCGAAACAACGTTTTAAAAAAGAGATTGAACACCATCGAATTTCTCATAAATTCCGATTTACGACCCCTTTTTTACGCTTTTGGTTTGCCTTTGTTGAACCATTTTCGGGCTCAATTCGAGAGGAAAATTATCTCCCTTTTTTCAACCATTTTCATACTCATTTCAATGCATTCGTCGGATTTACCTTTGAAGAAGTATGTGATCTTTACATTCGTGAAATACTCACCGTAAAATTTGGAAATGAGCTGCTCGATTCGGGAAGTTATTGGAATCGTGAAGTAGAAATCGATCTTCTCAGCGAAACCATGGAAGGGGACATATGGGTGGGAGAGTGTAAATGGACAAACCACAAAGTGAATAAAAAAGAGTTTCACAAACTTGAGGAAAAATGTACCAAGCTCTCGATTCTCCCCGATAAAATATTTCTCTTTACCAAACGGGGATTTTCAAACGAACTAAATGAGATGAAAGATAAGCGGCTTTACCGTTTCTGTGCGGAAGATTTAAGTGTTTTAACTGACCGCTTTTAAAGCGCCGTACGCTTCTTGGAGAAGCTGAAATCTTTCGGTATATTTATTAATAATTTTAGGATTTTTGCTTTGGACGCGATCAGGATGATACCGTTTAGCTAAAGTACGGTACCGTTTTTTCAAATCTTCAGGGGATGAACCCATCGGAATTTCAAAAATAGCGTGGTAACGGATCATTTTGTCGATAGCATCATTACCGAATCCCCATCCTTTGTAGTTTCCGTAAAGCCGACTCATAAACTCATCATCGTATTGGTAGTTGATCGTAAAATGGAGTACGTCACGACGGTTAAGGGTTTTTTCAAGACGTGACTTCGCCGCAGCCGTACTCACATCGATGAAAATATCCTCTTCGCTTGAACTTGTGACGAGATTAGAAAGTTGTTGCTTGAGATAACGCATCACCCAACGGTTCGGAGTTAAAAAAGTGAATTGGACACATCCGGAGTTGTAAGCATAAAGTTCGATATCTACTTTTTCGCTCTCACGGTATGGAATTTCGATCCGAACGGCTGCCGTTTTACAACGCTTGAGCGAACGGCTGTAAAACGTTCCTGTGAGCTCATTCGCTTTCGTATAGCACTCACTCAGTGTTTCTAAAAACTCCTCTTTTTGACCCAAAGAATTTTCATTATTGAGCACCAATACTCCGTTGTCCAAAAACAATGTGTTATGGATATGATGATCGAAAAACTCTTCCATCCACGGCTCTTCCAGAGTATTAGAGCTTCCTTGAACAAAGATAGCGTTATTGCGTAAAACAACTCTCACGGCAACCCCCGTTAGTGATTCTTACCTTCACTAAAGCAAAAGGAGTTCCAAAAAGTTATTTTTTTACGATCTCTCCGTAACACTCCGGACGGCGGTCGCGAATAAGACCCCAATAGTGACGGTGTTCACGAATGGATACGGGGTCAAACTCGCTATAGAGAATCTCCTCTTTGTCACGGGATGCTTCGGCGACTTTTTGCCCCGTATAATCGGTAATAAATGAAGAACCGTAGAAAGTGAGTGTACAGCTCTCGCCGACTTCCTCTCCGATACGGTTGGCGGCAATGACGGGGATGATATTTGCCGCTGAGTGCCCCATTTGTACCCGTTGCCAGTGTGATGCCGAGTCCACCCCGATTTCGGGTTCAGACCCGATTGCCGTAGGATAAAAGATCATATCGGCTCCCATGAGAGTAAGAGAACGGGCGGTTTCTGGGAACCATTGATCCCAACAGATACCGACACCGATATTTCCGAATCGCGTTTTCCATACTTTGAACCCTGTGTCCCCCGGCTCAAAATAAAACTTCTCTTCGTATCCTGGACCGTCGGGAATATGGGTTTTACGGTAATTCTCTAGCACAGTACCGTCTGCATCAATCATTACAAGAGAGTTAAAATAACGATTCCCCTCACGCTCAAAATAGCTGATAGGAAGCACAACCTCAAGCTCTTTGGCTAAAGAACTAAACTGAGTAATCAATGGATTATTGAGGAGCGGTTGCGCCCACTCGAAATATTTTTTGTCCATATCTTTACAAAAATAGTACCCTTCAAATAATTCAGGGATTAAAATGATATTGGCCCCGTTACGTGCCGCTTCACGGACCATGGCTTCGGCTTTTGCTCTATTGGAGACTTTATCCTCACTCATTTGCATCTGTATTGCCGCAACTTTGACCATTTCTACTCCTTACACTTCGCAATAACGGAATTATAGCATTGCTACTCTGTTTGCCTGCTACTTACTTTTAAAACATTAATCCCATTTTAATCTGTTCGGTGATATTATAATTTAATATGATAATTTTAGAAGAGATCACCATGAAATTAGATACCCAATTCAATCCGCTTCCGCAAATTAACAGTGAAACATCCAAAAGGGATAAGACACTAGAAAAAATAGCGGCTGCAACTGAACTAAAAATGGAAGATAGCTCCTCACGTACAATTGCGAATATGATTCAAAGCAATATTTCCACCGTTTCACAGGGTCTGATGAATGCGAATGAAGGTATCTCTATGATGCAAATCGCCGGAGGAACCCTAAATGCGTTAAGTGAACAAACCCAGAAACTAAATGACCTCAGTGTCCGCTACAACAATGACGCATTGAATGAACCTCAGAAAGAAGCGTTACAGGGTGAATTTAACCGTACGTTGGAGTCGATGCAGCAGAATATCGAGGGGAGCAGTTTTAACGGAAAATCTCTATTCGGGAACAATGCTGCCTTCTCTTTGGGTGAGGGAAATATTTCAACCTCTATCCCAGCACTCACTACTTCTTCATTATCGATTGAGAGTCTCTATACCATCGAAATGTACCGAGAAGCTTTAACGCAAGCTTCTTCGGATATTGGGGCTACGACCCAAAACCTTATCAGTGCGACCGATACCCTTCTCAGCCAAATCACGGAGATGTCCGCAGCCAAAAGTCAGATTTCCGATACCGATATGGAGAATGCAACCAAAGATTTCCAACAAAATAATTTCAAATTAGATGTAACCCAAATTGCAATCGCCCATCAAAACGATGCTCTTCGACAAAATATTACGAGATTATTGGGATGAATAGAGAAGAAACTTTTGCCCTAAGCAGGGCAAATTTACATTCGATCTTTAGCTTGGATTCCGAGTAGTGAAAGCCCTGTTTTTATAGAGAGGGCAACTACAAGAAGAAGTTTGAGCAGTTTTGCTTCATCTTCAGTTCCGATGATTCGCGTATCGTAGTAAAATTTATGCAATCTGCCCGCTAGAACTTTCAAATAATCAGGAAGTTTTTGCGCTTGGCGCGATTCGAACGCATCCTCAATGATCTCCGGCAACAATAACGCTTCGAACAATAATCCGTCCGCATCCGCACTTAATCCGTACAAATGGGAAGCCATAATCTCATCCATATTTTTTTCGCTTTTCGCGATCAACGTTTGGATACGTGCATGGGCGTACTGAATATAGTAAATCGGGTTTGAACTGTCTTGTCGTTTAAGCTCTTCGATATCAAATTCGAGCGCCGTATCGCACTTTTTAGAGGCGAACATAAAGCGTAATGCTTCGGCTCCGATCTCTTCAACCACGTCGCTCATGAGAATCACGGTTCCGGCACGTTTGGACATCTTAAACGGTTCACCGTCTTTGAGAAGGCTTACCATTTGTGAAAGGAGTACTTCAAGTTTCTCTGAGTCGTACCCTAAAAAATTCACCGCCGCTTTCACACGAGCGATATAGCCGTGATGATCCGCTCCCCAGATATTGATGTAATCCTCATATCCACGCTCAAACTTTTGGTTATGGTAAATAATATCACCTGCGAGGTATGTCGGACGGCCGTCTTCACGTACTACAACGCGGTCGTGATCATCACCGTATTCGGAGGATCGGATAAAGGTTTTACCTTCGTTTTGGTAAACACCCTCACCCATTTTAACCATAACGCGATCCCACTCATTGTAGAGGGATGCTTCACCGACGAAGGTATCGAAATGTACATTGATCGCCGCCAAATCATCCACGATAAGGGTTAAAATTTTATCTTTTGCCCAAAGAGCCAACTCTTTTTGACGGCTCTCATCCCGAAGTGCTTCTTCACCGAAGAGTTTTACAACCTCTTTAGCTAGATCACTGAGATATTCGCCGCGATAGTATTTTTCGGGCCATTCGACATTCTCACCGAGTAGAGAACTACGCCCCTCAAGCTGTAAGGATACACCCAGTAAATCGATCTGATTTCCCGCATCGTTGACGTAATACTCTGCCGTGATGTCATACCCAAGATGACGTCCGAGACGGAGTATTGTATCACCGTAAACGGCGCCGCGTGCATGTCCGATATGAAGCGGTCCGGTCGGGTTGGCACTGACGAATTCAAGGAGAATAGAGCCTTTTTTATCACTGCTTCCGAACTCATTGCCATGCTGCAACGCCCATGAAGCATACTCATCTAAAAACTGTTCTGAGAGGCGAAAATTGATATACCCTTTGACCGATTCAACCGCACCGAACATTTCACTCTCATTAAACGAAGTAGCGATCTCTTCAGCAATAGCCATAGGAGATTTTCGGAGTTCTTTGGCGAGGGAAAAAGCAATAGGGGTAGCGAAGTGACCGAAAGAACGGTCTTTCGGTTTTTCAAGGATTACATCACAATTAAACGTATCGCGCAACAGCGCACTGACTCGCTGCTTCAAGGCTTACGCTTGTGTAGTAGTTTTAGGAGCTTCTACCGTTGTTGATGCCGTAGCATCCACTTGCTTTGGAGTTTCAGGAGTTGCGGATGCAGTTGGAGCAGCATCTTCCTCTTTCATCTCTTTTTTGAAATTACGGATACCTTGCCCGATACCTTTGGCAAGATCAGGAATTTTTTTCGCACCGAATAATAAAATAACTATTCCGAAAATTAATAATAATTCAGTTCCGCTTGGCATACTCATGGTGGAGTTCCTTATGTAAAATTAAGTGGGGAAGTATAACGTATTTCGATTAATTCAGCAACGCGTTTTACTACGAGGCTTCCCATGTTTGGACAAATTCATTAATTTGCAACGTCGGTATTTTCATCCGTGCCGCTTTAGCAATCGAAATCAAAATTTCAGCAGCTTCTTCGAGCGTGTCATTAACTATTAAAAAATCATACTCACTAATCCGTTGAACTTCCCGTTTTGCCATTTCAATTCGACGTTCAATAACCTCTTCACTATCGGTTGATCGGTTATGTAAACGTCGTTTTAACTCTTCTAGTGAGGGGGTGGTGATAAAAACGGAAGTAGTAATGTCACTGAGTCTGTTTTGAACGGCATCATGCCCTTGTACATCAATATCAAAAATAACGAGTTTTCCCTCTTTTAGAGCCTTCTTGACCGGCCCTAAAGAGGTACCGTAATAATTACCGTGAACTACCGCATACTCCAAAAACATCTCTTGTTCGATATCATTTTTAAACTCATCTACATCGACAAAATAATAGTGCACGCCCTCTTCTTCCCCCTCACGTTTTGCCCTTGTGGTCGTTGAAATGGAAAAATAGGTAGGACCGATATGATCTTTTATTTTGTTAATTAACGAACTTTTCCCCGCACCGCTAGGTCCGGAGAGAACAAGTATCGCTCCACTGTGACGATTCATTCGTTATTCCCGAAATTGATGTTAATACTAATATTCATCCCTTTGAGAGATTTTGCTACATCTTCATTGGAGAGTGCTTTAAGAAGTGCTTGAAGTGCTTCAACCCCCTCCGCATGAGGAGAAGTTTCAACTGCACACACCTCATCATCCACTGTATCAAATAAGGCCGATTCACTCAAGACCTCATCCAATATCTCTGCACTTAATGAAGTATCCCCCTCAGCCGCATGAATAAGAGGCTCATCATCTTCTATCTCTTCACCGACGGCACGTTTGAGTTCACGCTCATCAAGCATGTCTAGCTCATCAAGATCTCCGCTACTCTCTATCTCTTCATCCGTCATTTCTTGTTGATTCAATGTTAATTCTTCCAATAGGCTATCGTCTAACTCAAGTCCTAAATCATCGGTTTCTAATTCTCTTTCCAATTCTTCACTCTCTAATCCGCTCACGGCATCCTCAATTTTAGTTTCCAAATTACCCAACTCTTCATCATCCATAAGAAAAGAGGTATCCATCTCACCAAACTCTTCTTCATCTTCCAGAGCACTCTCTTCCAAACCGATTTCTTCGAAAGGAGATAATAACTCCTCATCCCCAGCATCTACATCCTCTTGTAAAGAGGCCGGAAGTTCAAAATCTATCTCGTCTAATAACTCTTTATGCACTAATTCATCTTCATGACCCAAGCGGTCATTTTCTAACATGGTATCAAAATTCAAGATTTCGTCTTCTATTTCATCCACTGCCGGCTCATCATCCAATGACAAATCATCTATCACATCACTTGGAAGTGCGATTTCCTCTTCCGGTATGTTAAATTCATCAATCTCTGAATTTTCTTCTTCCGTATCTTCCAAAAGCCCTTGAACTTCCTGCACCTCTTCTTTGTCCAAGATAGCAGTTTCCGGAAGTTTTTCATCAAAATCTTCTAAATCACCAAAATCAAAATCATCTTCCGCCGTATCTAATTCTGTCATATCAGGAAGTGCTTCTTCCAAATTGATATCATAGGCGGATGGGGATAGGTTCTCTTCGAAAGAGTTACTATTTTTATCGGTCTCAGAAATAATTTTCTTTTCTATTTTGACAAATATGTCTACTAAATCGGTAGGTAAGAACGGTTTATTGATAACGTTGTCGAATCCTGCAGGAATAGCTTCGCCTCGTGTTGCCATAAGCAGTTTACTTTTAACGTGTATTCTCTCAGTAAGAGATTCAAACATCTCATCATTGTAAAGTGCATCATCAATAATGAGTAAATCATATTCACTCTCTTCGATCTCATCGGCAGACCAAACTACACTCAAATCGTCTTTTGTTTTTTGTGCGCTGAGAGCTACCAGTTTTCGAACTACCGGATTATCGTTAAAAAGCAAAATTTTCATGATCTTTGCTACCCCTCTGTAATATGTTCTTGTTCTATCAAAAGCTAAATGGTATCATTGTAACTAAAAAAAAATTAAATGATAAAACTTATTCTATTTCTTTTCTCTTTTGCCGCTCTTTATGCTCAAGAAACTCTTTTTATTTTACCCGATCACCATAGCCGTTTAATCCACCACCTCAATCACTCTTTTAAAAATAGCTCCGACATTCTTATACTTACCTCTGCCTATCACCACTCTAAACTCACAAAGAGCATTCACTCCGGCATCAAACGCGGAAGCCGTGTCACATTATTCGTGCATAAACTCCACGGCGATTCTTATTCGCTGGTTCAGTACAAGGGGTTTACCCTTTATACCTCCTCCCACCCTTTAAACCAAAGCGTCATTCTCTTTGATCAAAGAGAGGTATGTACTACGGATAAGGCGATACAGGAGGAAATGTTCAGCTCAAATCATTTCACATTTCAATGCAGTGATAATCCTAAAAAAATTAAAGCTGTTCGAGACGCACTCAATCCTATCCTCAAAAATGGCCGCAGTTATTTAGAATAATTTTTCGAGGTAATTATAAGCTCCTTGAGTTTGAGAGGTGACAATTAACAACGTCGCTCCGAGTGTTACCATGAGTACCACAAATGATATGGCAATTTTAATCGGCATACCGATAACGAGAAGATTAAACTGCGGCATAGTTTTCATCAACATTCCAAAAATAAGATCCGCCAACATCGAAAGTGCGGTAATCGGAAACGCAATCATAAATCCCACAACAAACATATTGGTCATAGCATGCATGATATATTGAAACAAAGAAGGTGTCATCATAAATCCCCCTAGAGGAACCGCTGCAATCGAAGCAGAGGCATATAAAAGGATCCAATGGTGCAAATCAAATACAAGCAAAACCATAAGTGCCAATAACGCCAAAAACTGACTTATAATCGGCATCGATACACCCGATTGCGGATCAATCGCCGAAGCGAGAGAAAAACCCATCATAAACGATATTTGTCCCCCCGCAAAAGTGATAACGTGATAGGCGAGTTGTAATACGATTCCTACCGCAAGGCCAAAAAGCATTTCACCTAAAATAGCTACGGTCAAACTAAGTGCATCCGTCGGTATATTAAGCGGTGGAACCGCACCGAAAAAAAAGACGGTAAAGAAAAAAGCCATTGCCGCTTTAACCGACATCGGAATATTCATATGGGAGAATATAGGCACCGCCATAAATAAAGCCGTAAAACGGGTAAAGAGCAAAAAGAAAGCAACGGTTCGACCTTCGCTAAATATTTCTGCCCATTCCATACTCTATCCTCGCTGCAAACTACCGTTTTGCATACGGTAAATGTGATTACACCGTGCAGCTAACGACTCATCATGGGTAACCAGCACCATCCCGGCACCATTTTGAGACAAATAATCTTCAAAAATATCCATCACTTCCAATGCCGTCGTATGATCAAGATTTCCGGTAGGTTCGTCCGCAAAAATCAAACGCGGCTTTTTAGAAAGGACACGGGCAATCGATACCCTCTGCTGTTGCCCACCCGAGAGTTCCGTCACTTTTTGCCGAATAACGCTGTCAATGCCGAGACGCTGCAATAAATGCTCATCAATACTTTGACGTGCCAAAATGGCAGCAACTTCCAAATTTTCATACGCGCTAAACCCTTTAAAAAGATAATGGCTTTGATAAATCAGTCCTAAATCATCTCGGCGCAGTTGCACTAAAGCCGAATCATTCAGCGTATAAATATCATTTCCAAATAGCTCGACTTTACCAAAATTAGGACGAAGCAAGGAAGAGAGAATGTGCAGCAAGGTCGATTTTCCGCTACCGCTCACACCGACAATCGCAATGGATTCCCCCGCTTTTAGGGTGAGTGAAATATCCTCAAAAAGGGGATACTCATAAGCATGAGATAAAGAAGTGGCGTTTAATAATGTCATAAAGAGATTATAGGGAAAAAATGTTTAAGGGGAGTGAAAATCTGAAGATTTCCCCGTATGGGGAAATAAAGTGAAAGCGGTTTGGCTTACGCCATTTGAGCAGCGACTTCTTCTGCGAAGTTGTCAACTTTTTTCTCTAAGCCTTCTCCGACTTCGTATTTAACGAACTCGACGATTTCGGCAGTACCGCCGTGTTTAGCAGCCTCTTTGGTAATCGCTTCGGCAACCGTCATAGAATCATCCATCACGTAGTTTTGATCCAAAAGTGCAAGCTCTTTATCCAAAGTCGTGTTATCCGCTACGAAACGAGCCAATTGACCAGGGATGATGTTTGCCCAGATTTTTTCCGGTTTACCGTCTGCGAGCAATTTTGCTTTGATCGCTTCTTCAGCGGCAGCCATAACTTCAGGAGTCAATTGTGATGCAGAGATGTACTGAGGAACGTTTTTAAGTGGTTTTTTCAAACGCGCTAACTCTTCGTTCTCTGTTTTGATCGCTTCGATACGACCGATAGTTTCCGCTTCTACGAATGCAGGATCGAAATCTTTAGAGGTCAATGTCGTCGGTTTCATTGCTGCAGCGTGCATTGCAACGTTTTTAAGCATCGGAGCAAGTGCTTCGGCTACTTTTGCATCCGAACAAGTTGCTGCAACAAGAACACCAACACGTCCGTTTGAGTGAACGTAACCGTTAACGCATCCGTTTGCACCTGCATTGAGGGTTGCAAAACGACGTACGACGATTTTTTCACCGATACGCGCTACTTGAGCCGTAAAATACTCAGAGAAAGTCGATGTTTCGTACGATGTTTCGTTCAACTCTTCAACACTGCTAACACCTGTCGTAAATACATGTGCCGCCGTGTTTCCGACGAGGTTGATGAAACCGTCGTTTTTCGCAACGAAATCGGTTTCAGAGTTGACTTCTACGAGAGAAGCGGATGCGAATGTATCGGAAACTTTAATCCCCAAAAGACCCTCAGCCGCTACGCGATCCGCTTTTTTTGCGGTTTGCGCCATACCACGGTCACGCAAAAATTCTTTTGCTTTTTCCATGTCGCCATCACATTCAGTGAGGGCTTTTTTACAATCCATCATCGGCGCATCAGTCGCCGTGCGGAGGTCTTTGACCATCGCTGCTGTAATTTCTGCCATGATTACGCTTCCTCTGCTACAACTTCTTCTGAAGCCGCTTCTACAGCAACTTCTGCTACTGCCGGTACTTCTTCTTCCGCTACCGCTTCGTCGTTTCCACCGTTACGAAGGGCTTTACCTTCATTAATCGCTTCTGCCATTTCTTTACAAAAGAGTTGGATAGAACGGATCGCATCGTCATTTCCAGGGATTGGAATATCGATAACGTCAGGGTCGCAGTTAGTATCAAGAGGAGCAACAACTTGGATTCCAAGGTTACGTGCTTCTTGAACCGCGATGTGTTCTTTTACCGCATCGATAACGAACATCAAATCAGGCAATGTTTTCATATGACGAATACCGCCGAGGTATGCAATCAATTTTTCTTTTTGACGATTCATCATCAACGCTTCTTTTTTGGTCAAAAGGTTGATTTGTCCGTTTGCTTGCATCTCTTCGATGATATCAAGTTTGCGGATTGATTTTTGGATAGTCGGGAAGTTTGTCAACATTCCACCCAACCAACGGTTGTCAACGTATGGCATTCCACATTTTTCAGCCGCATCACGGATTGCAACGCGCGCTTGTTTTTTAGTTCCTACGAAAAGAACTGTTTTACCTTCAGCTGCAGCATCAACAACTTGTTGATACGCATTGCGGAAATAACGCAATGTTTTTTGAAGATCGATGATGTAAATGTTTTTACGAACACCGAAAATGTATTTTTTCATTTTCGGATTCCAACGACGTGTTTGGTGACCAAAGTGTACACCGCATTCCAAAAGGTCTTTCATAGTTACCATAAGTGGCTCCTGTGTTTAAAATATTTTTGTGTTCATTCGTTTACTTGGGCGAGCGCAAACAGAGCCGATGAGACATCGGATGCACGAGAACAGCACGATTCGCTTGCGATTTTTTTCTTACGTCATAATTAATGAGGAGAGAAAATCGGGCGAATTATACTGAAAGGGCACTTAATTTTAGCTGTGCTTAATACTCTCTTGGTTCTCCCATATATAAGCCAGTCGTACCATGAACTAAAACCCGTTCGCCCTGAGCTTGTCGAAGGGTCAACGGTCTTACACCTTTAACCTACAAAAATCATAAATAAATGTTAGAATATACTACAGTTCATTAACAAAGAGTGATTATAGTATGAATTATTGGCAGTTTAAATTTAATAGTGAAAAGTGGCTAGAGTGGGAAGATATTACCTTGGAAAGTCCTGTAACGTGGAAGGCAAAAAAAACTGTCAATAAGGAGCCAAATGACATTTATATCGGAGATATTGTTTTTATCTATAGAGGACTAAAAAAGAAAGGTATTTATTTTTTAGCAAAAGTAACAAATGTTGATTTTGAAGAAATGTATCCTGTGACATTAGAAATTATTAAAGATTTAAGAAAAGATATTTTCATTCCAGAGAATTTTGGATTTGCTGATGTAGTTCAAAAAATAAATAAGCTAAATCAAAATGGTTCATATTATAAGTTTACACAAGAAGATAGACCAGAAAAGATCTTTAATCAACTTGTCGAATATTACCAAGATGGTAATTTAGCTGAAGATATTAAATTGATAGAATCGGATATAAACTCATCATCTACTGAAAAAGAAAGCTTAATAAAAGCAAGAATTGGACAAGGTGATTTTAGAAAAAAATTAATTCTACATTGGAACGGGTGTTCGGTAACAAATCATAAACTTACAGAAATACTCATTGCTTCACATATCAAGCCTTGGAGAAATTCAACAAATGAAGAAAGATTAGATGTTTATAACGGATTATTATTACTACCAAATATAGACAAGTTATTTGATAAAGGATATATTTCCTTTGATGTCAAAGGTAAAATAATACTATCTAAAACTATTTCTGATTATGATAGTTTGGGAATAGATAAAACAATGAAAATTAAGCTTGATAAAAAGCATAATAAGTATTTAGAGTTTCATAGAAAATCTATTTTTAAAAAGTAATCATACAGACTTGTTCCGTTTACCCTTCGACAAGCTCAGGGTGAACGGAGAAGTAAAAACTATCCTACTAACTTCGCCAACTCTTCTTTAACTTTTACTACATGATCTTTCACTTTCACATTCGTCCATGCCGCTTTGATAATCCCTTTTGGATCGATAATATACGTTGATCGAACAATCCCCATATACTCTTTGCCGTAATTCTTTTTCATCGCCCATACGCCGTAGTCTTGCATCATTTGCGTTGTCGGGTCACTGAGGAGGGTGATTTCAAGATTTTGTTTTCCGATAAAGTTGCGGTGCGATTTGGTACTGTCGGCACTCACTCCTAAAATAATCGCTCCCATGTCGTCATATTCATCCATCGCCGCACTAAACTCGCACGCTTCCGTCGTACATCCGGGAGTGGAATCTTTCGGATAAAAATAGAGTACGATCCATTTACCGCGCAAATCGCGAGAACAAATCTCTACATCATCTTGGTTACTCAAACAAAAATCGGGAGCCGTGGTTCCTACTTCTAACATTTTTAATACCTTTTTATAAAATTACTATGGACTTTATCTCTGTCATTTCTTCAATGGCAAAGCGAGGCCCTTCACGCCCGACACCGCTCAGTTTAACACCGCCGTAGGGCTGAATATCAAAACGTAACGTCGGCATGTCGTTGATCACGACACCGCCCGCATCGAGCTCATCAATCGCTTTCGTCGCATGAGAGAGATTGTTCGTAAAGACCGAAAACTGCAATCCGTACGGTGAATTATTCATTTTTTCAATTGCATCGTCTATTCCATTAACCCGCACCAAACTCACTATCGGAGCAAATACTTCCTCGCACACTATTCTCATCGACTCACTCACATCCGCCATCACACAGGGGTAGAAAATTCGCCCTTCACGGTGCGGCGGTGTCAAGGGACGTGCCCCCTCTAGAATCGCATTTTCAACCCAATTCATCGCCCGCTCGGCTGCTTCGTCATTAATCAGCGGTCCCAAAAATGTATCCTCATTATACGGTGAACCTATCACAAGTTTCGTCGTTGCCTCTGCCATTTTGAGAGCAAACGCATCGTATATAGAAGCATCAACATATATACGCTGTAAGGAAATACAAACTTGCCCCGAATTCACAAATGCCCCTATTGCACATCGTGAGGCGGCGTATTCGAGATCGGCACTCGTATCGATATACGTTGCCGCATTTCCTCCGAGTTCTAAAGAGACTTTTTTGATCCCCGCAGTTTTCGTAATGATATTTCCAACACTGACCGATCCGGTAAAACTGATGACACGGGGAATATCACTGCTGACTAACGTACTTCCCACCTCCGCATCACCGTAGACGACACTCAGAGCATCAGGCGTTGCAAAGGGGCTTTCGATAAAAAGTTTAGCCAGTTTATAGGCACAAAGAGGGGCTTCAGGGGTCGGTTTGAGGACAACTGCGTTTCCAGCGACCAATGCGGGTGCAAGTTTATGGGCAACCAGATTGAGAGGAAAATTAAACGGAGTAATCGCTACCACAACGCCTACCGGTTCTCTGCGCCAATACGCATGTGAAGCTTTCCCGCTAGGCATTGCATCGGTATTGATCGTTTCGCCGTGCAGGGTACGCATCGTCTCGGCGGAGAGGGTAATCGTCTCAATACACCGATCCACTTCAATACGCGCGTAGGTGATCGGTTTACCCACCTCATCGCATAATACACGTGCAAATGCTTCGCGCTGTTCACGCAGTTTGGAAGCAACATCCTCCATCCATGCGCATCGTTGATGAAGCGGAATTTTACGCCCTTTTTTTGCCGCATTTTGAGCAATTAAAAGAGCTTCTCGTGCATCCTCGGCACTACACTCGGCCGAGCGTGAAACAACACGTCCGTCATACGGACTGAGACGTTCAGTATAGTTTTGAGCAACAATGTGTTGTGATCCCATCCAAATGTGTGCGTCCATACCATCTCCTCCGCCATGAAATTATGTTTCGATTATACAAACCGTCACCTAAAAAGTGGTGGAAGAGGATGTTTTAAGCTGTTTCTTTTCATCTTCTCTTTAGAATGTGTCTCAAAAATACGCAGAGGATACACGATGAATTTAACGATCACTGACGGTGTTTTAGGGGTACGCCCTCCCGTTACCAAACCCCATCCGGGATTCTTTTTCCAAGTCGGCGAAGAGCGTTTTCGTAAATTAGTAGATGATCATTATGAAATGATCCGCAACAGTGATATCTCCTTTTTATTCCCGGTCAACGATGAAGAAGATTTTGCCGCGGCCAAAAAACATGCCGCTGATTTTTTCATTCAAATTTGCGGTGGGCCTGATTATTTTGCCCAAACTCGTGGAGAACCCCGTATGGTAGGACGTCACGCACCGTTTCGTATTGACGAAGGGGCACGCCGTCGATGGCTCGAATTTTACGCCGTCTTACTCCCTAAACTCGAAGATGAGGGGATTAATCCCGAATATATTCAATCGTTTTGGGAGTATATTGATATCTTCTCAATTTGGATGATTAACACCCCTTCACATTAATTTTTCCCGCTGTTGCGGGAATTGTTATAAACTTAATAAACATCAAACCCCTTTCACGCTAAAATCTCCCAATTTTTCTTTTGGAGAACTTCCCTATGAATGAAGCCAAATACATTTGGATGAACGGCAAACTACTCCCGTGGAGTGAAGCAAAAATTCACGTCCTTTCCCACACACTGCACTACGGTAACGGTGCGATCGAAGGGACTAAAGCATATAAAACCCCTAAAGGGTATGCAATTTTCCGCCTAAATGACCATACAAAACGTTTGATCGAATCGGCAAAAATGACTCTTATTAAAGTTCCCTATACCGTAGAAGAACTCAATACGGCACAAATCGAGCTCTTACGCGCCAATGAATTTACCGGAGAGAACGTCTATCTCCGTCCTATCGTTTACCTCGGTTACGGAGTAATGGGCGTGTATCACAAAGAAGCTCCGGTCGAAGTATCGGTTGCTGCATGGGAATGGGGAGCGTATCTCGGTGAAGAGGGGATGAAGCGTGGAATCCGTTTGAAAATCTCATCATTCAGCCGTCCGAATAACAAATCGAATATGGGTAAGGCCAAAGCAGTCGGTAATTACCTCAACAGCCAAATGGCAAAATTTGAAGCGGTTGAAGCAGGATACGATGAGGCATTGCTCCTTGATGATGAAGGATACGTTGCCGAAGCGAGCGGTGCCTCGTTTTTCCTCATCAAAGACGGTGAGCTTATTACCCCTCCAAATGACAATTCACTGGTTTCTATAACCCAAAGAACCGTTATTGAAATGGCGGAAAATATGGGGATTAAAGTAACACGCAGAAAAATTACTCGCGAAGAGATTTATGTTGCGGACGAAGCATTTCTTACAGGAACGGCCGCAGAGATTACTCCGATTCGCGAAGTAGACGCACGTGTACTTGGTGCAGGTGGACGCGGACCGTTAACGGAGAAAATCCAAGCGGCTTATTTTGACATCGTATGCGGACGTAATCCGGATTACGATCACTATCTAACGTACATCAACTAAGGAAACTTTACATGGCAAGTGATATGAACGACTATTTCAATAAGAAAAAGAATGAAGCCAATAAAGGGGGTGGATTTAATGCCCCTAAACCGCCAAAAATGGACTTTAATCTGAGCGGCCAAAAAGCAGGAATGTTATGGATCATCGGCGGAATTATTTTGCTTCTCATTTTAGCCAAACCGTTCATTATTATCACCGAAGGGGAACGCGGTATCCTCTCAACCAATGGTAAATATGAGGAACGTGCATTAATGCCGGGTCTCCACTTTCTGGTTCCGTTTATCCAAAAAGTATACATCGTCGATACCAAAGTACGTATCATCAACTATGCCGATAAAATTGACCGTGCATCGACTGCAGGCGATGGAATCGTCCTGAAGCCGGCAATTGCCGTTTTGGATAAACGGGGACTTCCTGTTTCGATCGATATTACGGTCCAGTACCGACTCAATGCACAATTAGCGGCACAAACGATCTCTAACTGGGGTTTTAGCTGGGAAGATAAAATCATCGATCCTGTTGCACGTGATGTTGTTCGAAATGTAATCGGTCAGTATGAAGCCGAGAACCTCCCGATCATGCGTAATGCTATCGCGACTCAAATCGAAGCAGGAATTCGCAAAAATGTTGAAGGTCAAAAAAATGCTCCGGCACAACTTGAATCGATTCAACTCCGTGAAATCGGTCTTCCACAAAAAGTAAAAGACCAAATCGAGCGAGTTCAGGTTGCCAAACAAGAGGTAGAACGTGCGCAACAAGATGTTGAACGTGCAAAACAAGAGGCTTTTAAAAAAGAGACTGAAGCACAAGGTACCGCTAACGCTATTACCATTCAAGCTCAAGCCCAAGCCAAAGCCAATCATCTTATCGGCGCCTCTCTTACTCCGGGATTGTTGAAATTGGAACAAATCCAAGTTCAAGGTAAATTCAACGAAGCTCTTAGAGAGAATAAAGATGCAAAAATTTTCCTCACTCCTGGAGGTTCTACTCCGAATATTTGGCTCGATACCAAAACAGGTGACACCCAAAAGGTCTCTTCTACCCATTAAAACTCTCCTTTCGGAGAGTTTCTTTCGTTTTCATTCGTGAGCACAAAAGAAACCCTTAAAAGGTATACCTATGAATCTCGATCTTATTGATTGGCAAAAATCTGAACTCCTCCCCGTTATTGTTCAAGAATCCGGGACAATGGAAGTTCTTATGATGGCGTATATGAACCGTGAGGCTTTGGAGCTTTCACTCTCTACCCGTATTGCACACTACTATTCGCGCTCTAAAAAACGTCTCTGGAAAAAAGGGGAAAGCAGCGGTCATCTGCAACATATCGAACAGTTTTTACTCGACTGCGATAACGACACGCTCCTACTGATCGTACAACAAGAAGGGGTTGCTTGCCATACGGGACGCAAGTCCTGTTTCTTTACCGATATCGAGTCAGGTCAGAGCATTAGTGAACCTACTATCGATACAACTGCCGCGTACGGAATCATTGATGAACTCTATCATACGATCCTCAGCCGAAAAAATAGTGATCCGGAAACTTCATGGACCGCTAAACTTTTAAGTAAAGGGGATAATACTATCCTCAAAAAAGTGGTTGAAGAGGCTGGGGAATTTAGTTTTGCTATCAAAGACGGCAATGAAGATGAAATTATTTACGAATGTGCCGATTTAGTCTATCATGTTCTGGTTGCACTGGGACACAAAAATATTTCTCCGGATCGCGTTAAACAAGAGCTTGCCCGTAGATTTGGGATGAGCGGGATTGCGGAGAAAAACTCGCGGGAATAATGAAAGCAAAAATTATCGATTTTATCAACCATTTAATAGTATACGATTACCTCCTGTTCGGGGGGATATTTATCCTCTTTCTTCTACTGCTTATCTTGGCTATTGCACTAAAAAATAAATTGATCTTAGCTATCTTTTTAGTCCTCTTAGCCTTCGGTGTTTTAACGGCAGGATCAGTGAGTGGATACATTTTTCTGCACCACTACCTTTTCAAGAACAAAGTTACCCTTTATGAGATAAAAGCACTCGAATTTACCGAAGCGCTCCTTTTAAAAGGGGAGATTAAAAATACATCAAAGCGTTCTTTTAAAGAGTGCACACTCTACGCCGGAGTCCACAAAGTCACTCATAATCGCTATGTGGATCGAATTTATCCCTCTTTTCCTTTTAAAAAGAGTTCTTTGAGACTCAGGGAAAATATCGCTCCGGGGGAATCGGTACCGTTTAAACTTTTCGTTGAACCGTTCCGATATACTAAAGACTACAATCTCACTATAAAGGGGGAATGTCGATGAGTCCATTAACACCCTGGCACTATCTTTTATTAATCGTTTTAGGACTTTTGTTTGTTGTCGGAATACTTGTATCGATGCGCACGAATTCAAAATCTTCTGTTTTTATCACTATCTCGCTTGTTCTTCTCTTGATCGGCGCATTTATGTGGAAACTCATCAATGAAAGTGTTTATCTCGTTGAGGTATCTAATTTGGAACAAGAACGTTTTTACCAATCAGAACAAGTTATGATCAAAGGGATAGTTCGCAATGTCGGAAAATTTCCGGTTGCCAATGTTGTCGCCGTTATTCAATTGAGTAATTCGCAAGGAGGGGGAGGTGACAAGGCATCATTATTCTCTCAGCCGAGTGTATTTGCTGAGTTATACAAAGGGGATAACCCCGATTTTAAGCAGCAAAATATTGTCGAAGAACATACTATTGCTGAATCTTTAAGCCCCGGGAAATCTAAAACGTTTCGAATCATGATGGATTATCCGCCTCACTTTAAACGGATGTCTTTTGATGTTAGCGCAAAAGCAAGCTACTAAAGAAAAATGCGTTAATACTTTAATCCGACTGATTTCAATATTTTATTAATCGAACGAAGCTGTCCGTTTTTATCTTTGCACCACAAGGGGGCAATCAGGCTTTCATCATCAGTCCCTGCACTAATGCGCTGAACACTTACGTGAGACGGCTTTAGTCGGAGGGCTTCCATCAAGACTTCCAAATACAGTGCTTCACCGATCGGTTCAAACTCACCGCGAGCGAATTCATTTGCCAATGCGGTTCGTTTCACTACGTAAAGAGGATGGTACTTAACCGAATCGATCCCTAACGCATATGCCTCTTTTGCCGTCTCAAGCATCATCTCTTTTGTCTCTCCCGGAAGACCGAAGATAAGATGACCGCATACATTTAACCCATACGACTTAGCTTTTAAAATGGTCTCTTTAACATTAGCACTGTCATGCCCGCGATTAATACGCACTAAAGTTTCATCATAAATCGATTGAATCCCGAATTCAACCCAAATTTCTGTTTTTTGTGCAAGTTCCGCAAGATATTTAAATGTCTCCTCACTAATACTGTCGGAACGAGTGCCGATGCTGAGTCCAATAACATTCTCAAATGATAAAGCTTTCTCATATAAAGCTTTCAGTGTTTCAAACGGGGCATAGGTATTGGTAAAGCTTTGGAAATAGACCATGAACTTCTCAGCACCATTCTCCGCCTGTAACCGTTTGGAGAGAGGATCAAATTGCCATTGCAGTTGCTGCAGTTGTTTGTCTAAGTGGGGGTTGTCCGTTGAATCGAGATTGAGATAAAATCCTTTGAGCGCACGCGCACGATCAAGGCTAGGGCTAAAGGAGTCATTTTCACAAAAGGTACATCCACCCTTCGCCACCGTGCCATCAATATTGGGACATGTGAACCCGGAGATAGAGACCGGTACTTTGGAGACTTTAACCCCGAATTTGCGATGCAGATATTGCCCAAACGTAAAAATCTGCTCTCGCATTAGAGTCTCTTAAATAATGTATTTGCCGGTGAAACAGGCAGTACAGTAATTCTCTTCTTTACCGTTAACACTGCTTAGCAGTGCTTCGTTACTCAAATATCCTAATGAATCGGCTTCGATAAAAGCACAAATTTCTGCATTCGTCATATTCGCGGCAATCAGCTTTTCTTTATCAGGGGTATCGACGCCATAATAACACGGATCGGTCGTCGGGGGGCTTGATATTCGCATATGTACCTCTGCAGCACCTGCAGCTTTGAGCATACGGACGATTTGACGACTTGTAGTTCCGCGAACAATCGAGTCATCGATAACAATGAGACGTTTACCTCGAATAAGATCATTGATCGGAGAGAGTTTCATTTTAACTTTTAAATCCCGCATCTCTTGTGTCGGTTCAATAAAAGTACGACCGATATAATGGTTACGCATAATCGCCATCTCAAAAGGGATACCGCTCTCTTGTGAAAAACCGATAGCGGCAGGAACTCCGCCATCAGGAACCGGAACTACCATATCCGCTTCAATCGGCTGCTCTTTCGCTAATGCTTTTCCCATCGCTTTACGCATCTCATAGACGTTTTGATTATAAACATTTGAATCGGGACGGGCAAAATAAACGTATTCAAAAATACAGTGTTTCGGTGTCGGCTCATATACTTTAATCGACTTCGGTGCTTTCCCTTTTTCAAAAATAAGGAGTTCGCCCGGTTCAACGTCACGAATATACTCTGCACCGATCAGATCAAATGCACAGGTTTCAGATGCCACTACGTATCCATCTCCTACACGTCCGAGGCTTAGGGGACGGAATCCATGCGGATCACGCATTGCAAACATTTTGGTACGACTAAGGAAAACAAGCGAGTAAGCCCCCTCAATCTTTTTAACGGCATCAATAATACGATCGGTCAAATGGTGCTGATCGCTTTTCGCAATCAAATGGATTAAATTTTCGGTATCCATATAAGTTTGAAAAATCGCCCCTTTTTTAATCAGGGCATCACGTACCTCTTTAGCATTCGTGAGATTACCGTTATGAACAATCGACATCTCTCCCAAATCGTAGCGTGCGAATACCGGTTGAGCATCGAGAATAGAATCATCACCTGCTGTTGAATAACGGGTGTGCCCGATTGCCATCTGCCCCTTAAGGGTAGTGAGCTTTTGAGTATCAAAAACTTGCGTTACAAGCCCGCGATCTTTAATCGTGTAAAGTTTTTCACCATCACCGGTACTAATTCCGGCTGCTTCTTGACCCCGATGTTGAAGCGCATGAAGAGAAAAGTAGGCTAGTTTTGATGCCTCAGGATGATCAAAAATACCGACTACTGCACATTTTTCATTTAAACTACGCACTCTTTTTCCTTATACTAATTCTAAACAGTCTTGAATACTGTACAGACCGTTTGGTTTTCCGGCCAACCATTTTGCGGCACGGATAGCACCTTTAGAGAACGTATTGCGACTGGTTGCGGTATGATGTAGTTCGATGAACTCACCTTCATTGTAAAATCCAACGGTATGACGTCCGACAATATCTCCGCCACGCAATGCCATCACGGCGATCTCATCTTTGGTTCGCTCTCCGATATTACCGTTCCTGCCGCTAACACGGACTGCATCCAGATCAAGGTTTCGTCCTGCTGCCGCAGAATGCGCGAGTGTCAAAGCTGTACCGCTCGGAGCATCTTTTTTGTGACGATGATGTTGTTCAACAATCTCAATATCAAATCCATCAAGTGTTTTAGACGCCATATGAACCAACTGAGTAAGCAGCGCTACACCCAGTGACATATTGGTCGCATACAATATCGGCATCGATTCACTTGCCGTTTTTAGCAGATTCATCTGGTGGGTATCCAGTCCTGTCGTACCTATAACCAAAGGTTTCGGATGTTCAATCGCTCTCTCTAATAAAAGCTGTGTTGCTTCTGGCAATGAAAAATCGATAATAACATCTGAGCCTTTAAGCAAAGTCGCCATGTCATTCGTGACCAATACCGAAGGGTCAATCGAAAAATTGAGTTCATTACGGACGTAGACCGCACCTAAAGAGATCTCGCTCTCATGGTGCAAATCCTCGATCAACAGCTTACCGACACGTCCGCCAGCGCCAAAAACACCTGCTCTAATCATCTGTAGTATCCCTGTTTAAACATTATGTAAAGGTATTTTAGCGTCAAAGTGTTTAAAAGCTATTGATGTCCATCCACATACGCTATCGCTTGAAGTGCTGCTACGGCACCGTCACCTGCCGCACAAACAACTTGTTTCGGAGCAGATTCACGCATATCTCCGGCCGCATATAGCCCCGCTACGGAAGTTTTCATATTCAAATCCACTTTTACTTCACCCCATGGAGTCATTTCGCATAAAAATGTCCCGTCTTCTTGAATTAAAACTTGATTGTTGACATTATTACCGACAAATACGAATACTCCCGGAACATCGATTTGACGCAGTGAACCGTCTTGAAGTCTAACTTGGATTCCATTGACACCCATCTTATCGCCGAAAACTTCTTCGGGTATAGCGTTTAAAACTAGTTCGATATTTGCCGTCTTTTTTACTCTCGCAATTGTATTGGGAGCTGAACGAAAACTATCACGTCGATGGATAAGATAGACACGAGAACAAATCTTTGCCAAATAAAGAGCCTCCTCAAGAGCCGTATCACCCCCGCCGATAACGGCAACTTCTTTTCCCTTATAAAAAAATCCGTCACACGTTGCACACGTACTGACACCGCGACCGAAAAATGTATCTTCCCCGATAAATCCGGCACGTTTCGGAGCTGAACCCGTACAGACGATCACACTTTTGGCTTCATTGCTCGTTCCATCCGATTTTTGGATTAGAAAAATACCGTCTTCACGGCGTTCAACTCGGGTTACTTCAGACATTTCATGCTTAAGTCCGAAACGTTGACATTGTTCCGGCCATGGAGACATAAAATCCATTCCGCTTAAATTATGCGCTGTTGCCCCCGGATAATTTTCGATCTCGGAGCTCATTGTTATCTGTCCGCCGGGAAGACCTTTTTCAAACATTGTGACATTGTCCAATCCCCCCCGTGTAGTATATAGCCCTGCGGTAAGTCCCGCAGGGCCTCCTCCGATAATTGCACAATCCAACATCCAAAGCCTCCGCTTTTTTATTTTGTATATCATACACTCTTGTAGTTAAACCATACCAAAAGGGAGTTCGGAAGAAAATCGTTTTAGAAAAAATTTAGAGAAGATAAAAAGTAGGGGAAGATTTGACCCGAAAAGGTCAAGCGTAGATGAGGAAATTTTATTCCCTCATCGTTCAAATTATAGTAATGCGTTGATTTTATCAGCAAATGCTTGTTTGGAAGCCGCACCTACCATTTGTTCTACCACTTCACCGTTTTTAAAGAAAAGGATAGTAGGAATAGAACGGATACCGTATTTTACTGCAATATCTTGCTCTTCATCGGTATTTACTTTACAGATATTTGCTTTCCCTTCATACTCTGCCGCCAACTCTTCGATAACCGGAGCGATCATACGGCAAGGTCCACACCAAGGAGCCCAAAAATCGACTAAAGAGACACCCTCTTTAGTTATTTCATCAAAATTTGATACTGTCAATTCAACGTATTTACCCATTGTACTTCCTTGATTGCGAATGTTTGTTATGAGTCATTATAACGCTACAATCTTTAAAATGACTTATTACATTATTCTCACAATATTTCTCAGGAGAGTACGCTTATAATGTAATGTTTTCTATCCATTCTACACCCTCATCGGTCACAATCAGGGCATCTATACAGTAGTCACCGTTAAGCCGTTTTTGTTGAAGATAGGTTTGGACGGTACGACCCAGTTTTTGAAGTTTTGCACGAGTGATATTATTGACGGCTTGCTCATAACTGAGCGCACTTTTTACTTCGACAAAATGGATAACCCCCTCTAAATCCAATGCGATTATATCTATCTCTCCGAAAC